>VMHT01035835.1_pt1 | contig 31534 bp, 29 predicted proteins | sample 4693611 | NCBI WGS metagenome assembly VMHT01 (sample SAMN12280063, study PRJNA550983) | marine metagenome | isolation source: seawater sampled from same location over 5 years 0.02-0.2 micron viral filtrate | place: USA: collected off the coast of southern California halfway between the port... ...
GCCATACATACCAGTTCTTTTCCAGATGGGAAGTACGGTGGGCAGCCGGGTGGTTTTGTGATAGAAGGCGAGCACAAGAATATTTATATTTCTGGCGATACCGCGCTTACTATGGATATGAAATTAATTCCGCATCACACTACTTTAGATTTGGCAATTCTTCCTATAGGAGACAATTTTACAATGGGTGTAGAAGATGCTATAATTGCCAGTGATTTTGTGGAATGCGATAAAGTTTTAGGTTGCCATTATGATACCTTTGGTTACATTGAAATAGATCACGAAGAAGCTAAAAGAAAGTTTTTTGATGAAGGGAAAGACCTTATGCTTCTTGAAATTGGAGAAAGTCTGGAGCTTTAGTTTCGGCTTGTCCAAATTATAAAATATATGCAGGCATATTATAAAAAATATATCTTAAATTTTAAACGCCCCAGCGGAACTTCGCGGGGCGTTCTTACTACTAAAGAAACCTGGTTTCTAAAAATTACCGATGGTGATAAGGTTGGTTATGGGGAATGCGGAATTCTTAGAAGTCTAAGTATAGACGACAGGCCAGATTATGAAGAAAAATTGCAGTGGATTTGCAACAATATCAATCTGGGTGAAACCATGCTTTGGGAAGAATTAAAAGAATTTCCGAGCATTCAAATTGGAGTAGAAATGGCTTTTAGATCTTTAAAAGCTAAAAATCCTTTCGAAATATTTACTTCTGAATTCACTAACGGAAAAGCTGCAATACCAATTAATGGTTTGATATGGATGGGAGAAAAGTCTTTTATGAAATCCCAGATTCAGGAGAAAATTGAAGCCGGTTTTGATTGTATTAAAATGAAAATTGGCGCCATAGATTTTGAAACTGAACTCGAGCTTTTAAAATATATAAGAACCGAATTTTCTTCAGAAGAAATAGAATTACGCGTAGATGCAAATGGAGCCTTTAAACCTACTGAAGCTTTAGAAAAACTAAAGCGCTTAAGTGAATTTCAACTGCATAGTATAGAACAACCCATAAAACAGGGGCAGTGGGAACAAATGAGAGGTTTGTGTGAGAAAACACCGCTTCCTATTGCTTTGGATGAAGAACTTATAGGAGTTTTTGATGTAACTAAGAAGAAAGAATTACTACAAACAATAAAGCCACAGTATATTATTTTAAAACCGAGTTTGATAGGAGGTTTTAAAGGTACACAAGAGTGGATTGATCTTGCGGAAGAACAATATATTGGTTGGTGGATTACCAGTGCGTTGGAAAGCAACGTAGGGCTCAGCGCAATTTCGCAATTTACTTATACTAAATACAGTAAAATGCCGCAGGGGCTGGGTACCGGAAGTTTGTATACTAACAATATAGAGAGTCCGTTAGAAGTGGCGAAAGGAAATATTCAATATAATCCGGCTAAAAGCTGGGAATTTAATTTTTAGTAAATGTATATAGCTGAAGCTTTTAAATATCGCTATGATTTTTGGCGATATGTTATTGGAACTTTATTGGTTTTCGTTGGAGTTGTTATAGGACAAATTCCTCTAGGTATAGCCGTTTTTTTAGAGCGAGGAATGGAAATAGCAGAAATGACTGAAGGAGAACTTATGCAGGTTTTAGATTCTAATTTTACATTTTTTCTAATCTTGCTCACTTTCGCTGCAGGTCTTGGTGTTCTTTTACTAGTTGTAAAATTATTGCATAATCAACCTATAAAATCAATTACCACCACCCGAAAAAAGGTTGACTGGGGGCGTGTGTGGTTTGGTTTTGGTCTTGTAGCCGCTTTTACCATTATTGTTACATTAATAGAGTATTCGGTAAATCCAGAAGATTTCCTGGTAAACTTTCAGCCGGTTCCCTTTGCTATTTTAGTAGGAATCGCCATCATAATGATTCCGCTGCAAACCAGTTTTGAAGAATATTTATTTCGCGGATATTTTATGCAGGGGCTTGGCACACTTGTTAAAAATCGTTGGGTGCCTTTAATAATTACTTCAGTATGTTTTGGGGGATTACATTTCTTTAACCCCGAAGTAACCCAAATGGGGAACTTGATCATGATCTATTATATTGGTACCGGGTTTTTGCTGGGAATAATGACATTAATGGATGAAGGTATGGAACTGGCTTTAGGCTTTCATGCCGGTAACAACCTTACTGCAGCTCTGCTCGTTACTGCCGATTGGACTGCCTTCCAAACCGAATCTATTTTTAAGGATATTTCAGATCCAACCGCGGGGATTGACGTTTTGGTGCCGGTATTTATAATTTATCCGCTTTTTCTTTTTATTATGGCTAAAAAATATGACTGGAGCGATTGGAAAAATAAACTCTTCGGAAAAGTAGAAAAGCCTGAAACCATAAAACTTTCAGAAGAAAGTTAAATTAATCATTACAATTTCCTAACTTTCAATACAAAGTAATGTAACATATTTGGTTTTAAATATGGCAGATAAGTATAAAGTAAGGGAAACCCACCCTGATTTCAGACTGAACAAGCGGCATTTTACTAATGCAGAGTTACACCTTGTGGCCTATAGTTTTATAAAAGAAGGTGAAGCTTTTGAAGAAAAAGTAGGAAGTTTCTTATTGGAGTGGATCAAGCCTTCTAAGTATGTTGAGGTAAAAACTTCCGGTTCTACCGGTACACCAAAAGTTATTAGGATCAAAAAGGAGCATATGATCAATTCGGCCATTGCTACTTCTCGTTTCTTTGATTTACCAGAAAAAACGACTGCTTTGCTATGCTTGCCGGCAACCTATATTGCCGGAAAAATGATGCTGGTTCGCGCTATGGTTTTAGGTTGGCAATTAGATATGGTGCCACCATCTTCCAATCCTTTAGACCAGGTCTTCAAACGTTACGATTTTTGTGCAATGACGCCTTTTCAGCTGGATAATTCTGTTGGTCGCCTGCACCTTATAAAAAAACTTATTGTTGGCGGCGGAGCCGTTTCTCCACGCCTGCAAAAAATGGTGAAGGAAGTTAGCACCAAAGTTTATGAAACTTATGGAATGACGGAAACCGTTACACATATCGCGGCCAAAAGGCTAAATCCATCAAAAAACAAGAAAAAATCGCGAGTATTTAAGGTGCTGCCAAATATTAATATTTCCCAGGACGATAGAGGCTGTTTGGTGATTAAAGCGCCCAAACTTTCAGATGAAATTATTACCACCAATGATGTGGTTGAAATTCTTACCTATAAAAAATTTCAATGGAAGGGTAGATTAGATAATGTGATCAATTCTGGTGGCATAAAACTACACCCTGAACAAATAGAAAAGAAGCTTTCCAAAATTATAGATCAGCGGTTATTTGTTATAGGCATGCCAGATGATGCCCTGGGTGAAAAATTGGTACTGTTTGTTGAGAATGAATTTTCAGAAGATTTTCTTCAGAAATTGGAAAAGGAGATTAACCAGTTAAAAAGCCTTGAAAAATACGAGCGCCCTAAAAAGATCTATTTCATAGAAAAATTTGAAGAAACTCATACCGGGAAAATTCACAGGGAAAATACTTTTACAAGCAAGGTAAACTAAGCTTTTATTTTATGAGAAAATTAATTGAATTTAGGGGCTGAATATGCAATTCTATCTTACTAATATTTTTACTAGCTTTTTGTTTTCCAGTTTCAGCACAAATATTACCAGAACGCGAACGCGCACAACTTATAGAAGAAATACAACAGGATAGGTTTGATAATCTTCTTCCCAAACTAATGGATCGCGCCAAAATTGATATGTGGCTGGTAATCGCTCGAGAATATAATGAAGATCCTGTTTTAAAAACCATGCTGCCGCCTACCTGGTTAAATGCCCGCCGGCGAACCATTCTTGTCTTTTACAGAAATAAGCAACAGGATAGTTTAGAACGTTTGGCAGTTGCGCGATATGATGTTGGAAAAAATATAAGCTCTGCCTGGAATCCTGAAAAGCAACCCGAACAATGGGAAGCTTTGGTGCAGATAATAAAAGACCGAAACCCAGAGAAAATTGGACTGAATTATTCTGAAATAGATGGTATTGCCGATGGCCTTGTAAAAACCGATTATGAAGAATTAATGGAAGCTCTTCCGCAGGAATTTCATTCAAAAATCGTTTCGGCAGAAGATCTTGCAATAAGCTGGATAGAAACCCGAAGTGAAAAGGAAATGGAGATCTACCCAGAATTGGTGCAGATTACTAAAGATATTATCAAGGAAGCATTTAGTAATAAGGTGATTATGCCCGGAGAAACTAGTACTGAAGATGTGGTTTGGTGGATGCGGCAAAAAGTAACCGATCTGGGCCTTGAAACCTGGTTTCATCCAACGGTTGCAATTCAGCGAGATGAAGATGCCCTGCAAGATCACGTGAGTGCCTTTTCTTCAGCTAAAGAAAGAAAAGTGATTATGCCTGGAGATCTTATTCATTGAGATTTTGGTATTTCTTATTTGGGACTAAATACCGATTGCCAGCAAATGGCTTATGTTTTGAAAGCGGGAGAAAGTGAAGCTCCAAAATTTCTTTCGGAAGCATTTGATAAAGGCAACCAGTTACAGGATATTTTAACCGGAAATTTTGAAACCGGAAAAACCGGAAATAAAATTCTTTTAGAAAGTTTGGAGGAAGCTAAAAATGAAGGTTTAAAACCTATGATCTATACGCATCCGTTAGGTCTTTATGGCCATTCTTCAGGGACTACTATTGGTATGTGGGATTCGCAGGAAGGCGTGCCGGGAAGTGGGGATTATCCCTTACAGGAAAATACTGTATATGCTATTGAACTTAATACCAGTGTCTTTTTGCCTGAATGGGACCAGGAGGTTAGAATCATGTTGGAAGAGTCCGGTTTTTGGGGAGCCGAGGATTTTCGCTATGTAAATGGCAGGCAGGAAGAACTTTTGCTGATTTCACATAAATAAAGGTTGAATTTCATTTAAGTGAATTCCTAACTCAAATTAAAAATTTCTCTCCTTTTTCCTGACTATTGTTGCATTTTCATATAATAATCTGTGGAATGTTTTCCAGAGCCATAGAATAAAAAGAATAGGCTTAAAATTAGTATGATACTGGCTTCAAATAACCGGCCCGGTTGCATAACTCCTATAAAATTTATTAAGATCGCGCCAATAATAATTGGGAGTTGAACGAGAATAGCCCAACGGGTAAGTAAACCCACAGCTATAAGTACTCCGCCAATTAAATGGGCAAAGGCTACATAATGAACGGTTAGCATGGTACCTCCATAACCTTCAAGTGGCTTTATGAGTTCTATAAGTGTTTCTGTTTGGGAAATAAAGTTGATTCCTTTTATAAACAGGAAAACACCTAAAGCAATCCTTAAAACATCAATGAAATAATAAGTGTGCGCATTCGCCCACTTATTGAGGGATTTTACGCTTATCATAACTTTAGTGTTAAAGTTTGTGAACTATAAGTTACTGAAAATAAATGTATTATTGTTTTAATTATTCGTTATTCTTTTAATCGAAAATCGAGATTTAAATGCTATGGGGCGAGCTTTGAAAAGTAAATAAAGGTTTTAATGGGTACCTTGTGAGATTGCTCTGAGAGTTCGTTTGTAAGCATAAAAAAAGGCTGTATAAGACAGCCTTTTTTAAAATTCTAAATTAAATTTTACTTCTTGTAACTGGTTTTAATGTAAAATTCCAGGTCGTTCACTTCAATTTCTTCAAGGGCTATGTTCTCCTTTAAATCGCCCCATTCATCAGTTGGCGTGATTCTAACTTCTTTTCCGTCGATAAAAATATCTACCGGCATTTTAAAATCTTCAACATCAGCTATCCATCTTGCCTGGGTTTTTCCTTCTTTTTTTCTGAACTGCAATTTCGGTAAATCAGTATGTCTTAGATATTGATCAAAAATAGGCTGCAGGTCTACCCCGGTAGCTTCATCAAAGAAATTCTCAGTGGTTTCGGTATCGATGATCTGGTGTTTATAAGTTTCAGTATAATCTTTTAGGGTTTTCCACCATAATTCATCATTATCATAAATGCTGCGAATGGTATTTAGTAGGTTAGCACCTTTAAAATACATATCTCCAGAGCCTTCACTATTCACACCATAATCACCAATAATTGTGGCATTATTACCAAGGCCACGGCGAGTTCCTTTAAGGTATTCCAGGGCTTGTTCTTTACCCCAGCGGCATTCCACGTAAACAGCTTCCGAGTAGGAAGTAAAGCCCTCGTGAATCCACATATCGGCAATATCTTTTGCGGTAATACTGTTCCCGTACCATTCGTGACCAGATTCGTGAATAATGATGTAATCCCATTTTAGACCAATACCGGTTCCGGAAAGATCATTACCCAAATAACCCATTTCGTATTCATTTCCATAGGCTACCGCGCTTTGGTGTTCCATCCCGAGATATGGAGTTTCAATTAGTTTGAATCCGTCTTCCACAAAAGGATATTCGCCGAATTTTTCATAAAAGCAATCCATCATTGGTTTAACTTCTTTGAATTGCTCTTTAGCTTTTTCCAGATTGTACGGCAAAACATAATAATCAAGATCCAGATCACCATAGGAATCTGAAAAATGCTCATAATTCGCAATATTAATCATCACGTTGTAATTATTGATTGGATTCACGGTTTTCCAGCTCCACTGAGTAAAGCCGTTGCCCAGATCTTTTTCACCTAAAAATTGCCCGTTAGAAACATTCATAAGTCCGTTTGGAACTGCGATATCTAGCTGCACTTCTTCCGGCTCGTCACTTTGATGATCTTTATTTGGGTACCAAAGGCTGGCACCTGTGCCCTGAACGGCAACTCCTATCCAATGATCTCCATTATCGTCTTTATCCCAAACGAAACCGCCATCCCAGGGTGCATTTTTTGCTACAATAGGTTTTCCGGAATAATAAAATTGAATTTCTCCTTTTTCATCGGCTTTTATCGATTCTTTCAACTCGATAAAAACCGCATTATGTTTGCGTTCAAAAGCTAAAATTTCTTCATTCTGAAGGATAGAATCCACCTTCATGTTTTCAAAAAGGTCTATTTGAATGGTAGAAAGATCATCTTCAGCAATAAAACTAATCGTATTTGAACCTGATATAAACTGCTTTTCGGGTTCAACTTTAAGCTTTAAATGATATTTCTGAACATCGAAAGCACGTTCAGGTCTTAGTGAGCCTCTTAATGAATCGGCTTCGGTATAATTGCCTTTTTTGTTGCTTAAAACCTGGGCGCAGGAAATATTAGCGGCAGAAATTAAGACAACTAAGACTAAAATTAATTTTTTCATATTTAAATCTGAAATTATGTTTGGATCACTCCTAAATTAAAATCTTTTTCAATAGGCGCGTGGTTGGCGGCTTCAATTCCCATGGAAATCCATTTCCTGGTGTCTAAAGGGTCTATTACCGCGTCTGTCCATAAACGTGCAGCAGCGTAATATGGAGAAGTCTGTTCATCATAACGTGATTTTATCGCCTCAAAAACTTCTTTTTCTTTTTCCTCATCAACCTTCTCACCTTTTTTCTCCATTGCAGCGGTTTCAATTTGTGCTAAAACTTTTGCCGCTTGTGTACCACCCATTACGGCAAGTTCTGCACTTGGCCAGGCAGCGATAAGTCTTGGATCGTAAGCTTTTCCGCACATCGCGTAATTTCCGGCACCATAGGAATTCCCCATAATGATGGTGAATTTTGGTACTACAGAATTACTAACCGCGCTAACCATTTTAGCACCGTCTTTAATAATGCCGCCGTGCTCGCTTTTACTGCCTACCATAAACCCGGTAACATCCTGAAGAAAAACCAACGGAATTTTTTTCTGATTACAATTTGCAATAAAACGGGTGGCTTTATCGGCTGAATCAGAATAGATCACACCGCCAAATTGCATTTCAGTAGGTTTTGTTTTCGACGCCGTAGTTTTTACAATTTTACGCTGATTAGCCACTATACCCACGGCCCAACCATCTATCCTGGCGTAGCCGGTAATAATGGTTTGACCGTAGCCTTCTTTATATTCTTCAAACTCTGACCCATCTACCAGGCGGGAAATTATTTCCCTAACATCGTATTGATCACTACGTTTTTTAGGTAGAATCCCGTAAATATCTTCCTGTTTTTCTTTTGGTTTTACGGCTTTTTTATGGCTAAATCCGGCTTTATCGAAGTCGCCCATTTTATCCATAATATTTTTAATACGGGTAAGCGCGTCTTTGTCATCTTTCGCTTTATAATCGGTCACCCCGCTAATTTCAGAATGAGTGGTTGCGCCACCAAGAGTTTCATTATCTATAGATTCGCCAATTGCAGCTTTAACGAGGTAGCTTCCGGCGAGGAAGATACTTCCGGTTTTTTCTACAATAAGTGCTTCATCGCTCATAATAGGAAGGTAGGCACCACCGGCTACACAGCTACCCATGACGGCTGCAATTTGGGTGATCCCCATACTGCTCATTACAGCGTTATTTCTAAAGATTCTTCCGAAGTGTTCTTTATCGGGAAAAATTTCATCCTGCATTGGTAAATAAACTCCTGCGCTATCCACAAGATAGATAATTGGCAACCTGTTTTCAATCGCTATTTCCTGCGCTCTTAAGTTTTTCTTTCCGGTAATGGGAAACCAGGCGCCTGCTTTTACCGTAGCATCATTAGCAACAACAATACATTGCTTCCCGGATACATAGCCTATCTTAACAACCACGCCGCCGGAAGGGCAGCCACCGTGTTCTTCGTACATTCCTTCGCCTGCAAAAGCGCCAATTTCTATAGAATTTGACTTTTCGTCCAGTAGAAAATCAATACGCTCTCTGGCTGTCATTTTCCCTTTGGCATGGTGTTTTTCGATGCGTTTTTCACCGCCGCCAAGTTTTACGCGTTTGAGTTTATGATTTAATGAAGAAACCAAAAGTTTGTTATGGTCTTCATTTTTATTGAATTTCATATTCATATATTGTAATTTTTAAATTCTGAAATTGAAAATATCCTTTATTAAGGGATAATTTTTATGAAAATTTCAGTAATTATTGAAATTAAAGCTGTCTTTTGGCTAAAATACAAAATAGAGTGAATTTCAGTTGTGGTTTAGAAGGCTAAAATATCCGATATTTGTATAAAACCTTTTATTATGGGAATGAATAAAAATACCATTTTCGCATGGGCTTCTTTTGCTTTGTTTATAATTGGTGCCGCAATAATCTTATTGGGTGTTCTTAAATATCGTGAATATGCAATTGGATTTTCAGTTGTAGGAATTGGATTTTTCGCTATTTCCTGGGCTTTTAATGCACTAAAAGGCAGGATTTAAAACATAAATTATTATTAATTATGAATGAAAAAGGTGAAAAGGAGCAACTGGTAAAACATTTAAAAGGAGGAGAGGCTTTTGCTTCTTTAGAAAGTTTTATAGATCTAATTCCTTTTGAGAAACTGGGAGAGCGTCCGCATAATTTACCGTATTCTTTCTATGAACTTTTTTACCACATTGTTTTTGCTCAAAAAGATATTTTAGAATACGCGATTTCTGGCGATTATAAAACTTCTACTTGGCCTGATGATTACTGGTCTCAAGAGTCGGCGCCTAAAAACCGGGAAGCCTGGGAAAAGCTCAAAAAGGATTATTTTGATGATCGGGATATTTTTGAAAACTTCCTGATGGATCCTAAAAACGATCTAAATATTTCGGTTAGAAATTCTGAAAATCATACGTTACTACGCGAAACGCTACTGGTTATAGAACATACAGCTTACCATACCGGGCAGATGCTCATTATTTTACGCCTTCTGGGACTTTATAAATAGTAGGGTGAGTTTTATTTTAGATATTTGCAAACTTAAACAGCTTAAAAAAATAATATATGGCAGACGATAAAAAAGTAATTTTTTCCATGTCTGGGGTGACAAAGACCTTTAAAAATGCGAACACCCCGGTTTTGAAGAATATATACCTTAGTTTTTTCTATGGTGCAAAAATTGGAATTCTTGGTTTAAACGGCTCTGGTAAATCTACTTTGCTTCGAATTATAGCAGGAGAAGATAAAAATTACCAGGGAGACGTGGTTTTTTCTCCGGGATATTCTATCGGTTATCTTGAACAGGAACCTAAATTAGATGAAGATAAAACCGTTTTGGAAGTTGTAAAAGAAGGAGTTGCTGAGACCGTAGCAATTCTTGATGAATACAATAAAATAAACGATCAATTTGGTTTACCTGAAGTATACGAGGATGCCGATAAGATGCAGAAGCTTATGGATAAACAAGCTGCACTTCAGGATAAAATTGATTCTTCTAACGCCTGGGAACTTGATACCAAGTTAGAAATTGCAATGGATGCACTAAGAACTCCTGATGCCGATAAAAAGATATCGGTACTTTCTGGAGGGGAAAGAAGGCGTGTAGCTCTTTGTAGACTTTTACTTCAGGAACCGGATATTTTACTTCTGGATGAGCCAACTAACCACTTAGATGCTGAATCTGTGCATTGGTTAGAGCATCATTTGGCCCAGTATAAAGGGACAGTAATTGCCGTAACGCACGACCGTTATTTCCTTGATAACGTTGCCGGTTGGATTCTAGAACTAGATAGAGGGGAAGGTATTCCTTGGAAAGGGAATTATTCTTCCTGGTTAGACCAAAAGTCTAAACGAATGGCGCAGGAACAAAAACAGGCCAGCAAACGCCAAAAGACATTGGAGCGCGAGCTAGAATGGGCAAAAATGAATCCTAAAGGTCGCCAAAGTAAACAAAAGGCCAGGCTTAAAAATTATGATAAGTTAATGAGCCAGGACCAGAAGCAGATGGATGAGCAGCTGGAAATTTATATTCCAAATGGCCCAAGGTTGGGTAACAATGTGATTGAGGCTAATGGGGTTAGTAAAGCTTTTGGCGATAAACTTTTATATGAAGATCTAAACTTTAAACTTCCGCAGGCTGGAATTGTAGGAGTTATTGGTCCAAACGGTGCCGGTAAAACCACGATTTTTAAAATGATTATGGGAGAAGAAGAGCCCGATAAGGGAAGCTTTGAAGTAGGTGAAACGGCTAAGATCGCTTATGTAGACCAGGCGCACTCTAATATTGATCCTGAAAAAACCATCTGGCAAAATTTTAGTGATGAACAGGAAATGATAATGATGGGCGGCCGCCAGGTAAATTCCCGAGCATATTTAAGCCGATTTAACTTTAGCGGAAGCGAGCAGAATAAGAAAGTAAATATGCTTTCTGGTGGTGAGAGAAACCGACTGCATTTAGCGATGACTCTAAAAGAAGAAGGGAATGTCTTGCTGTTGGATGAGCCTACAAACGATTTGGATGTAAACACGCTTAGAGCGCTGGAAGAAGGTTTAGAAAATTTTGCCGGCTGTGCTGTGGTTATTTCTCACGACCGTTGGTTCCTGGATAGAATTTGTACTCACATACTTGCTTTTGAAGGAGATTCTCAGGTTTATTTCTTCGAAGGAAGTTTCTCTGACTATGAAGAGAACAAGAAAAAACGTTTAGGTGGAGATATTATGCCGAAACGTATTAAATATAAGAAATTGGTAAGATAAACTTAGACCCTGAAACAAGTTTAGGGTGAAGTAAAAAATAAAAACCTCAAGGATTGATAATCTTTGAGGTTTTTTGCTTTTTAGCAATTAGTCTTTCTTGGGTTTTGGATTCTTCCTTTCCGGCATCGGGCCTCGAAGATGAATAATGAGTCCGTTTAGAAAATTTCGAAGAAATTGATCGCCACACTCTACGTATTTCGGGTGATCTTCAGCTCTAAAAATTGCTCCTAATTCGCTTTTGGTTACTTTAAAATCTACCAAAGCGCAAATTTTTACAATATCGTCGTCTCGTAATTTATGAGCGACTCTTAATTTTTTAAAAATATCGTTGTTTGTTAATCCCATAAGGCAAAAGTAGTTTTTCCAGAGTTATTACTTTTAGAATTCCAGGTTTAATTGTTTCTGAATGGTATTTATTTTTCGAAGATCAGCCTTATTGTCTATAACCGATTTTGCATCAGAAATAATATTTTTGGCTTCATTGTCCATTATTTTATAATAGTCTTCATTAACAGATCTCTGTGTTTTTAGGTATTTAAACATCCAGCCTAATTTCTGTACGATAATTATATCGTGCTTACAGTAGCCCCTAATAGGTGCTAAAACCTGATAGAGAAGTTCCTCGAAACTAACACTTTTCATTTTTATAATTATATCGTCTTCATTCTTTAAATACTGTTCATCTTGCTTTTGCATTCTAAGAGCCAGAAGTTCGGTTAAATAATCAAGTGCGTTTAAAGCGGAACCGGGATCATTAATTCCGGGAGACATAGATTTTACAATTACTTCGGTTATTTGTTTAAAAGCCAAGACGTAATTGGTGTTAACTAATTCTCCCCTGGCAAGGCTAAAGTTTGAGAGTACTTTTTTTAAAGTTTCGTCATCAAGCTCCTTTTTTGACTTAAAAAGCGGAATACCATTTAAGATAAAAACTCCCTTTACAGGCAATATTTCGATTTGAGTTTCTTGCTCGATACAAATATCCAAAAGGTTATCTGACGATGAATTTTGAAAATACCCACTCTTTTTGGAGTGATATTCATGCCAATTTTTGGTATCAGGAAAACTTTGTTTATCGTTTTCTTCGGTTTCCAACAGAAAATTTAAACGCTTTTTTGCCTGGCGGAAAATGCGATCCAGGATATTATTAATTTGGATACTCTGCGAGATATTATGAATAAAATAGATAAAAGCTCCAATACAAATTACGGTAAAAATAATACCTATAAATACCGAGAAACTTGGTGTTTGGTAATTGTCCGCCTCTGGTTTAATGGAAACCATCACGAAGATACAGTAGAGAATTGTGGCCATATAAACCCCTAAAATAACCTGGTGAATTTTATCAGAAATAAGTCCGGGTAATAATCTTGGGGAATAATTACTGGCAGCTTGATTTAAAAGTACCAACACCATAGAAAAACTAAAAACCATCATAGAGATCAGGCCGGTAATACAAGCAGTTAATATGCTAAGAGCCGTACTGCCATCATTCACCATTAGCATAGGGGCTTTCTTAATGAGATATTCGGAAATTCCCTGGTTCTCCAGATAAATCAGCAAAAAAGCAGTAAGGAATCCAAAAATCGCGAAAAGACTGGGGTAGAAAGCAATTTTACTTTGCAGGTTAGAAAGCAGGATATAGATACGGTTAAAGAAATGTTTCATTCAATTTTTAGCGAAAGTTACTCAAATCCGTTTAAAGATGTGATAATTTTAGATTTTTGACAAAATGACACTATAATTTTCATTAAATACGTCAAAAAGGCATAATTATTTTGATTGGAACCTAAATTGCTAATATGTTTTCAGAAAACAATAAAGTAAAACCTTTAAAAATAAAAGTTATGAGTTTAATTAAAAGAAATGAGGCCAATTGGCTGCCTTCGGTTTTTGACGATATGTTTAAAACCGATTGGTTAGGAGGAACTACAAATGTTAATAGCATTGGTACCAGTATTCCGGCGGTAAATATTCAGGAAACCGAGGAAAGTTTTAGTGTTGAGGTTGCAGCACCTGGGAAGACTAAAGAAGATTTTAATATCGAGCTGGAAAATGATGTACTGACAATTTCTTCTGAAGATAAGAAAGAGAATGAAACTACCGAAAAGAACGGCCGGTACACCAGGAAGGAGTTTAGTTACAGCACTTTTAAAAGAGCCTTTAGTTTGCCTGATTCTGTAGATAGTGAAAAAATTTCTGCTCAATACAACAATGGAGTTTTGGAAATTTTGCTTCCAAAAAAGGAAGAAGCTAAGGTACAGGCCAAACGAATGATTGAAATTTCTTAGTTGACATCTTTGGTTTGATTAATTAAAAGCGTCGCGAACAGCGGCGCTTTTTTTATATAAACTACTCCAGAGTTTTTATTTAAATATAGATGTAGAACATATTTCCCAAAAGATATATACGCTATTGAATTTTTATGCGTTAAAAAGAAACCGGGAACTCTATGATTATTTTAGATAATTGATATATTTACCCGCAAGAACAGACCTACTAAATCTATTTTTATGAACAAATATTTTCTACTGATTTTTATCAGCATTTTCTTCTTGTCTTTCGCCCAGGCACAGGAATATAGTTTTGGAATAAAGGGTGGCGGTAACTATGTGATGGGCGGAGAATTAACCGGACTTGATTCTGGAGAAGGTTTTAACTCTGATACCTTTAATGCGGAATCGCAATTTGGATTTCATGCTGGGATATTTTTCGAACTGAATTTTGGAAAGTTTTTTGTTCGTCCCGAGGTGATCTATAACTCAATGGAAACGGAATTCGCTTTTCCAGTACAGAACTCTACTTATGCTGTAGAAAAATTAAGTATTCCATTATTGTTTGGTTATAACGTGTGGGGGCCAGTAGATGTATATGCAGGGCCTGCTTACCAAAATATAATGAATGCTACCTTGCAGGGAACTGAGCCAATAAATCAAACTATAATTGCCCAAAATACTCCTTTGGCTGCTCAATTAGGGGTTAAGGTTGGCTTTGGAAGATTCGAAGTAGATCTTCGTTATGATAGAAGTTTAGCCTCTGCAGAAACTCAAACTATTGATATTAATAACGGAAATTACGGTGTGAACCGCGCAGACTTCACCGATACCAGGTTAAATCAAATAATGCTTAGCCTTAGTTTTAAAATTGGCGATAGCGAATCTAATACAGGTCGAAGAAGAGGAAGAGGTTGTTATTTTTAATAATATTCATTGAAATAAAAAAAGCCCTAATTGTTAATTTTTCAATTAGGGCTTTTTTTATTTGTGTTATTCTTAAATAAACGGCTTTAAATCATTAAATTGAAGGGTGTATTTGCCCGGTTAAATTCTATCGAAATGAAAGAGCTCTATTCCCTAAAGCCTGAAAAGCGAAAACGTCTTATTTTAATATTAAGTACTTTTTTCGTTTTATTGCTAATTACAGAATTTATTGAAAAAAGGAGCTTAAAAAGCATAGATCAGGACTTTTCTTCACTCTATCAGGATCGATTGCTGCCCGCTTCCCAAATGTATGAGCTTTCAGAATTATTACACGAAAAAAGAATACTTTTTGAAAATATAAAAGATGATGCAGAGTTTATTGCTGAAGTAAATTTAAAAGAAATTAAAGCTTATAACACCCAAATTGATCAAGTTCTAAAGGATTATGGGAAAACCTATTTAGTAGATAGGGAGGAAGTATATTTCAAAGATTTTAATAAGCATTATCAGGAATATTTGATATTGGAAAATACAATCCTCGAGAATTTGCAGGAAGAAGATTTTAGCACCGCTAATTATCTTATCAATAAAAATGCAAACCACCATTTTAGAATTTTAAATATTGATTTGCATAACATTGCGAGTATCCAGCCCGAAGTTGGAGAGCAACTTATGGCTCATTATAAATCAAGCTCTGGAATGACTTCACTATTGTATTATTTTAAAATTGCCCTCACTATTCTTATAGGTGTCTTTGTTCTACGTCTTCTTGGTTTGGAGCAATTACTTCGACATCCTAAACAAAAATTTGAGCTGAATTAACTGAATAAAGCATTCTAAACTGTAGGAAAATTCCTAATCTTCAGTTGTTAATAAGACTGTTTTAAATTTAAAATATAATTATTTATTGATTTAAGTACTTTGTTTATTTAGCCTGAATTATTAAACAATCTTAATTAAATAGGTGATATCTTGTACAGAGCAATCGCATAATCTTAAATAAATATCTATTTCTCTGAATATTAATCTGCAGATTAACAAAATTTTAGGCATTATATCGAAAAATAGCTTTTTGCGTACTTTTTATATTTAGTTTTATTATAAGATTAGTTTGCCTCTACCCTCTAATCCTCGCCCCCTATTACAACTTTTTTTATTGTAAATAAGCCAATATGCCCAAACTTGGTTGATTTCGCAAGAAATCATAAAAATTTTAAAAATAAATATTATAGTTGAAGTCACTCTTCAAACAGTTTTGATCCCCAATCAAAGAATTTATGCTTACTGTGGTTTTCCTAAGTTGGGAGTCACGGCGGCGAAGCCATGTTTGAGCAGTTCAAATATTTTAGTTCTTAAACTGATGAAATAAACCTTTTAGGATAATTATAATTTTTTAATACAATTTCTATGAGAATAGCTTTAATTACCGGGGTTACCGGTCAGGACGGAGCATATTTAAGCGAATTTTTGCTTAATAAAGGTTATTTGGTTCATGGTATAAAAAGAAGGGCTTCTCAGTTCAATACCGATCGTATAGATCATTTATATCAGGATCCGCACGAAAAAAATAGAAATTTTATTTTACATTATGGGGACCTGACCGATAGTACAAATCTTATTCGTTTGATCCAGGAAATTCAACCAGATGAAATTTATAACCTGGCTGCTATGAGTCACGTACAGGTTTCTTTTGAAATTCCAGAATATACCGGCAATACAGATGGACTAGGTACACTTAGAATACTTGACGCCGTTAGACTGTTAGGATTAGAAAAGAAAACCAAAATTTACCAGGCATCAACTTCAGAATTATATGGGAAAGTACAGGAAGTTCCTCAAAGTGAAACGACCCCTTTTTATCCCAGAAGTCCTTATGCTGTTGCAAAATTATACGCCTATTGGATGACAGTTAATTACCGTGAAGCGTATAATATGTTTGCATGCAACGGCATCTTATTTAATCATGAATCGCCAATTAGAGGAGAAACTTTTGTAACCCGTAAAATCACCCGCGCCGTTGCCAGGATTGCTCTGGGACTACAGGATAAAATTTTCCTTGGAAACCTAGATGCACAGCGAGATTGGGGGCACGCCAAGGATTATGTGAGAATGATGTGGATGATCCTTCAAGCAGAGGAAGCTGAAGATTGGGTGATTGCGACGGGGAAAACTACAAGTGTTCGGGAGTTTGTAAGCATGGCTTTTGGCCACTTGGGAATTGAAATCAGTTTTAAAGGTACCGGTGTTGGTGAGAAAGCTTATGTTGAATATTGCAATAACCCAGATTTTCAACTACCGGTAGGAAAAGAAATTCTTGCTGTAGACCCCAGGTATTTTAGACCAACAGAAGTAGAACTTCTTATAGGAGATGCTTCAAAAGCCAGAAATAAACTAGGATGGATTCCTGAATATGATGTTGTAGCTTTGATTAAGGAAATGGTAGCCAGCGACCTAAAAATTATGCAGCGCGAACACTACCTTCTCAAGGGCGGGTATGCTTCTTTGAATTACTATGAGTAGGATTTGAATTGATTTTTGAATAAAAGTATGATCAGAATAATAATGCATGAATAAGAACTCAAAAATTTATATAGCTGGCCATATGGGCCTGGTTGGAAGTGCGCTTTTACAAAATCTTCAGAAAAAAGGGTATGCAAATTTGCTAACTAGAACCCATCAAGAACTGGATCTTGTAGATTGCGATAGTGTAGCTGAATTTTTTGCAAAAGAAAAACCTGAATATGTCTTTTTAGCTGCGGCAAAAGTTGGCGGAATAAAAGCAAATGCAACCTATCGAGCAGATTTTATTTATAAAAATTTAATGATCCAAAATAATGTAATTCATCAATGTTATCTTCAAAAAGTAAAAAAGCTTATGTTTTTGGGGAGCACTTGTATCTATCCTGATAATTGTGAACAACCAATAAAAGAAGAATACTTATTAACTGGTACTTTAGAGTATACGAACGAACCCTATGCTATTGCTAAAATTGCCGGTATTAAAATGTGTGAAAGTTATAATTTACAATACGGGACCAATTTTATAGCAGCAATGCCAACAAATCTTTATGGTCCTGGTGATAATTTTAATCTTGAAAACTCCCACGTACTTCCCGCTTTGCTTAGAAAGTTCCATCTAGGAGTAGCAATATTGAATGATAGTTGGGAAGATATAAGGAATAATTTACAGCGATTTCCCATAGAAGGAATTTCAGCTAAGTCTTCAAAGGATGAAATTCTTAAAGTACTAAATAGTAAAGGCATTCATTTTGAGAACGGAAAGGTTAAAATTGAAATTTGGGGTAGCGGAAAACCACTGAGGGAATTTCTACACAATAAAGATATGGCTGAAGCGTGTGTTTACTTGATGAACCATGTCGATTTTACGGATATCATTAAGGATTTTAATCCAAAGGAAATAAGGAATACACATATTAATATTGGTTCCGGAAAAGAAATTTCTATAAAGGAACTTAGTCTTTTGATTGCAGAAATAGTTGGGTATAAAGGCGAATTACTTTATAATTCAAATAAACTGGAAGGAACTTTTAGAAAATTAACTGATGTTTCAAAATTATCTGAATTAGGTTGGACTTCTAAAATAGCTCTTCGTGAAGGGATAAACCTCTTTTATAAGTGGTATAAAAAGGAATTCCAGAAAATGAAGGAAGTAAGGCAAGATCAGTGATAATAATTTCAGTTACAATTAAAGAAGATTACGGAGTGTCTCAAGAGCAATGAAATTTTAGATGCTACCTTTTAGCTCATGTCTTCAGTAAAAACAAAACTTCTTAAAAATATTAAATTAAAATCTATTCGCGAATATACCGGTTACCGCAATTTGGTTAGTTGGATTCGGTTGGTTAGTATAACTAGTACGGCTCAGATATTTGTCCAGGGTGTAGGATTTATTAGTGGAATTTTGATAATCAGGTTGTTAGAGGTTGAGGAGTATGCTCTTTATACGTTGGCCAATACGATGCTTGGTACAATGTGTCTCCTGGCCGATGGGGGAATTTCTGCCGGGGTAATGTCTCAAGGAGGAAGAGTATGGCAAGACAAGGAGAAATTAGGTCAAATCTTGGCTACGGGTCTGGAGTTGAGAAAGAAATTCGCAGTTGGAAGTTTAATTGTTTGCATTCCTATTTTGATATATCTTTTACGATCACACGATGCTTCCTGGTTAATGGTAACTTTAATTTCATTATCTCTTATTCCCGCATTCATTTCACAACTTTCTGATACCATACTTGGAATTCCCCCAAAATTGCATCAAGCAATACCAGAATTACAAAAGAATCAGGTAATGGTTGGATTTGGCAGACTCGTATTAACGGCAGGATTTATTTTTATTTTTCCATTTACTTTTTTGGCTTTACTTGCAAATGGATTACCAAGAATTTATGGAAATATAAAACTCAAACAAATCTCCGCCCCTTATGTAAATATCCATGCAGAACCAGATGCAGAGGTTAGAATAAAAATTTTTAAAACGGTCAAACGCATGATGCCGGGTGCTATTTACTACTGTATTTCTGGGCAAATCACTATTTGGCTGATCTCAATTTTTGGAAGTACGGAAGCCCTTGCCGAATTGGGGGCATTAGGAAGATTGGCTATGTTGCTTACACTTGTAAACAGTTTACTGAGTATTTTGGTAGTTCCAAGATTTGCTAGGTTGATGAAAGATCGTGTTAACTTAACCAAAACCTATATCTTAATACTTAGCGGGGTAACAGTGCTAATGTTTGTTTTGGTTTTTTTGGTTTATTTATTTCCAGAACAAATTTTGTGGGTTTTAGGCAAGGGCTATAAAGGATTGCAAATAGAATTATTACTGGCAATTTTAGGAAGTGCCTTAAGTCTAATTGCAGGAGTATCTTTTTCTCTTAATGTAAGTAGGGACTGGGTAATGAATCCTATATTTTCTATAGCTATTAGTATTACTTCAATAATTATAGGGGTTATATTATTTGATATATCTACTCTAAAGGGAGTATTAATATATAATATCTTTCTCGCCGTAATACAAATGCTTCTAAATGGAGGATATTCATTTTTAAAACTTAATAGAATTTAATGAACTCAGTAGTTTGCACACTTTTCGAAAATGAATATCACCACGGATTAGCCGCTTTAACCAATTCGCTATATAAAAAAGGATTTAGGAATACTGTTTATGCCGGATATCGTGGCGCAATTCCCGATTGGGCTAACCCTCTGGAGGATATTGAGGTATCAGGTTGGAATAAAGCTAAGATTTTTAAGCCTTTAGAAAACTTAAATCTTATTTTTTTGGAATTAGATACCAGCTACCATTTAACCAATTACAAGCCAGATTTTATGCTTCGTTTATGGGATATCCCAGAATTAGAAGTAGATCTACTGTTTTATTTTGATCCTGATATTGTTCTCACTGCTCCTTGGAGTTTTATTGAAGTATGGGCTCAACAAGGCATCGCGGTTTGTGAAGATTTAAAATCGCCCATTGAAAAATATCATCCTAGACGGGTAGGGTGGCGAAAATATTATTCAGATTATAATATTTCGTTGAATTTTAAAAATTCAAAATATGTCAATGGAGGTTTTATAGGAATTTCAAAAGACCGAAAAGATTTCTTGAATCTCTGGAAAACCTTACAGGAATATATGGCCGAGCATATTGGGGGATTAGAAAAATCATCTATAACGAAGGGTAAAGAACTGGATTCAGAATTTTCTTTTGATTTCTCTTGTTTTGGAGCTACGGATCAGGATGCTCTAAATGCAACTATTGAAGCTTGCGATTACAACGTTTCATTTATGGGCAAAGAAGCTATGGCGCTTCAGAATGGAAGCCCAGTCCTGATGCCACATGCACTAGGTCAACCAAAACCATGGGCATATAAACCATTTCAGAGGTTTTTAAGCGGAGATATACCGCGACTGGTAGATAAAGAATTTTGGATATCTGTAAGTTATCCTATACAGGTATATTCGCCAAACACTGTTAAAATTATGAATTGGTCTCTTAAGTTTTATTCATTTTTAAGCCGATTTTATAGTAAATAGATGTACGAATTTAAAGAAGTTATTGTTACCCTTTTTGAAGGACACTACCACTTAGGTGTTGCATCTCTTATAAATTCATTGGTTAAATCTGCTTATAAGGGTTTAGTAAGAATTGGATATAAAGGAGCGTTACCAAAATGGAGTTTCAAATTGGTTAAGACCGATGATAATTTTTATAAAATTAATAATGAAATCTTTCTAGAATTTGTTCATCTTCAACCTCGAATGCATTTTGGATATTATAAACCCTATTTTATGAGGGATACTTTAGAAAGATATCCGGTAGCCCATAACATTTTTTATTTTGATCCTGATATAGTGGTGAAAGCTCCGTGGAATTTTTTTTCTAATTGGGTAGATATTGGGATAGCTTTGTGCCTTGACATTAGTTTTCCTTTTGTCCATAAAAATCATCCTTGGCGTAATACTTGGAAAGGATTATCTAATTCTTTATTAGATGCTCAATTAGATTTTTACGTTAATAGTGGGTTCGTTGGTATTAACTCTTCACAAATGATACTACTGGATCGCTGGATTAATTCAACTGAGATCTTTAAAAAAAATGGTGGCAATATAGATATGTTTATTAAAGATGGCGATAGAGCTATTAAAACCGATCAGGATATTTTAAACGCTGTACTCACCGTTTCACCAGATCTTAATTTAAGTGTAATCGGCGCAGAAGGGATGGGATTTTCACAACCTGCTTATCTTATGAGTCACGATGTTAGCACTATAAAACCCTGGAAAAAAAATCATATAGAATTTCTTATTAAATCTGGCAGAAAACCAACATTTTTAGATATAGATTATTTGAAAAATGCAAATTATCCTATCAAGGTATATCGTGATTTTGAATATGGTTTAAAAAAAATGAACCTTAGGATTTCTTCTATTTTAGGCAGAATTATAGGATAGCTGTATGTATTATAACTAAATCAATTTAAAGTTTACGGACCTCAACTTTATTAAATATATATGAAAATCTTGTTTCTATGCGGCTGTTTTGAACCGGGACGAGATGGGGTTGGTGATTATTGTCGACTTCTTAGCGGGGCCTTACTTAAATTAGGGCATTCTATTGAGGTTATTGCTTTTAACGATAATTACCTCAGAAAAGAAGTAAAGGTTGAAATACAGAGAAAAGAAGGTGCAGACATTAAAGTTTTAAGAATAGGGTATAAGCAAACCTCTTCTGAAAAAATAAGAAATGCCAAAATACGAGTTAAAAACTTTAATCCAGATATAATTAGTTTACAGTATGTTCCCTATTCATTTCAAAAAAATGGACTGCCTATTACTCTAATTTCAGATTTGAAAGCCATAGGGATGAACTATAGTTGGCATATTATGTTTCACGAGTTATGGGTGGGCGTTTCCAAGTTTTCTTCCTTAAAACATAAATTCATTGGTTTTTTCCAGCGTAAAATTGCTCAAAAAATAGTAAAAACATTAAATCCAAGTTTAATAACCACTTCTAATCTAATGTATCAAACCATATTAAGTGAGTTCAAAATTCAATCAAAAATTTTACCACTTTTCAGTAATATTCCAAAAAGTTCTTTAGACCTAGTGTACAAAAAAAAAATTCTTGAAAAGCTTGATATCAAAGAAGATCATAGAAAAAGAAACATTCTTGCCGGTACATTTGGGACTATTCACAGGGAAGCGAGTTTGGAAGAACGGCTTTTAGAATTAGAAGAAGTGGCAAATTCGCAATCTAAGAAACTCGTTTTTATCAATTTTGGAAGAATAGGACATTTTGGGAAAGTAGAATTAGTAAGGTTAAAAAGCAAATTTAAAAATAGAATTAAGTTTTTAACATTAGGCGAAATTTCTTTAAAAAAAATTTCAACTCTTTTGCAGATGCTTGATTACGGAATTTCCTGTACACCTTTTGAGTATCTACCAAAAAGCGGAGTTTATGCCGCGATGAAATTCCATGGCGTTAAGGTTATTTCTACCAATACTGTAAAATTACCGGAATACAAGGCTGAGATTCAAAAATCACATCAAAATTACTCCAAAAAAGATTCAGGGGAGTGGAATGTAGAATTTATAGCTGGAAAATATTTATTTCTTTTAAATTATAAAAATTATGATTTCAATCCAACAAGTACAAGCACTACATCAATCGAAAACTAAAGATTGGCATGAGGAGCTTTCCAGAGAAAAAGAATCTTTGCCTTGGAAGTTTATAGAAGAAAACCATTTCTGGAATTTTTCACTTTGGCACGAGGAAGACATTGCAAGAATAAAGGATATCGATCCTGTACGTATTATGGCAGCTAAGCAGAATATTGATAAATACAATCAGTTGCGAAATAATGCTATGGAAAAAATAGATGAATGGATATTGAATTATACCTCGAACCAGCAAACAAAATTGCTTGGAGACAGTAAACTACATTCTGAAACTCCTGGGATGATGATAGATAGACTTTCCATCATGGCATTAAAAAGCTATCATATGGAAGAGGAGGTTTACAGAGAAGGTGCTGATGATGATCATAAGGCAAAATGTCAACAAAAACTTGCTATTCTAGAAGAACAAATTAAAGACCTTTCTGACTGTTTGGATGAAGTATTGTTAAAAATTTCGATTGGAAAATTAAAGTTCAAGGTCTACAGGCAATTAAAAATGTATAATGATCCATCATTAAATCCTCAATTATACAATAAAAAAAATGCGAAAACTTATTAGAATAAATAGTGATTCCGGGGGGAATGGTGATATATGGATGCGATTAATAAGCCTCTATGCTGTGGCTTCTTTACACCCGTCTTTAACTTTGCAAGTTTATATCCCATCATTTATGATAAATCTGGCAAATTCAACTTTTGGTAGTAGAATAGAATTTTTGCCATCCAATAATTCTTGTAACTATCATTATACGGTTTTAGGTTTAAGAGGAATTATAAGTGGTATTCTTAGAGGCAACAAATATATAGTTCCCTACCATAGAACCGTAATAAGCGATAAAAAGAAATTGATTTTAAAAGATAGGTTAAATATCACACTTTTTAATTTGGCTAAATCTCTAGGCATTGTTCAACTTCCCAGCTGGAGATGGGTTAATAAATATCAGGGGTATTTAGAGATAATTGGGATCAAAGAATTTAGAAAAATTAGCTATTCATCATTTTTAATTCAATTACAAAAGGATAGAAGAGAAATTAAAGAAAGTTTACAATTTACAAAAGTTCCAATATCACCAGAATTGTGTGTTCCGGGAGATCTTAGGAATAATGTTTTAGTTTTTCCAACAGGAACTAGCAGACAGTTTGTACCGATATGGTGGGCAAAAAGATACCTGCCAGATGCCTACTATGCTTTTTTTATTAACGACAAGGATGCGGTAAAATTTGAAAAAAATGGACTAAAAACAATATCTTTTTATAAGGAACCCGGAGATATTATTTTCTTATCTCATATTGCTAAATGGACTATTAGTACCGATAGCTTTCCATCACATCTTTTACAAAGTACTACCAATAAATGTACTATTACATTAACCGAAGTATTAAAATCCAGAATTATTTCACCTGCTTTTAAAGGCAAAATAATAGATGCTATAGCTCCATGTCATCCCTGTTTACATCTAGATAGGGTTAGTCACCCTCTCTGTATGGCTGGATTCAAAGAATGCATTAATTGGAGAAGTAAGGTGTACACTGAAAATATTTTAAATTCCATACCTTTTAGTAACACAGCTAGAGAGGTTCGCAATCCAAACGGTAATATTTTAGTTTAGTTCAATATTTAGGGAGAAAAGTTATGAGTGTTTCAGTTTGTATACCGACTTATAATCAAGCAGCTTTTATTGCGAAATCAGTCTTAAGTGCTTTTCAGCAAACCTGTAAGCCAAATGAAATTATAGTATCAGACGATTGTAGCACAGACAATACTCTTGAAGTATTAGAACCCCTTTTGAAGGAAATTCCACAATTAAAAATTTTAAAGCAAGCATCTAATTTAGGAATTTCAGGTAATACTAATGCCTCTCTCAAGAATGCTACTAGTGAGTTTATTGTAAGGTTAGATTCGGATGATTTACTTCTGCCAGATTATATAGAAACCTTAAAAAAACTTTTGCAAAAATATCCTAATGCAGGTTATGCTCATTCAGCGGTAAAAGAAATAGATAGTAAAGGAAATTTTAAAAGATCCAGAGTTCTTGCGAGAAAAAGTGAATTTATTGAGGCAGAAGAAAGCCTTGAAATGGCTGTTAAGGGTTACCGTGTGGCTGCCAACATTTTAATGTTTAGAAAAGAAGCTCTGGAAGAAGTTGGTTTTATTACTACTAAAATAAATTTTGCAGAGGACTATTTCTTATCTACTTCGATGGCTGCCGCCGGTTTTGGAAATGTTTACTCTCATAAAACTTTATGCTGTTACAGAGTTTGGAACGATACAGGGAAGGTGCGGCAAAGAAGAAAATTGGACGAAATAAATGGACTTATATATGTAGTTAATGAAGGAATAGCTCCAGCATTTAAAAATAAGGGATGGAATTTGAATTTGGTAAACAAAATGCGAGTATCAAAAGCTATAGAGCACGTAAATTGTTTGGGTTGGAAAGTTTATTCAGAAGAAGAAAAAAAAGAGCTAAAGGAACAAATTTTTAAACTTTCTAATAATCGGAAAGTAAAAATATATGCCTGGATTTATACGCATCACTTTGGTTTTGTCCCTGATATTTACCATAACCTAATTTTTAAGACAAAATCCGTGGTTAAAAAAGTATTATTTAAATGATTATTTTATCTCATCCAACGGGTAATGCCAATGTAAGACAGGTAGGTAAAAGCCTTGCAGAGCATAAGCTGCTAAGTAAATTCCATACATCTATTGCAGCATATCCTGGTAATTTTTGGTATAGATTGAGCGGTTTTCCAATACTTTCAGATTTTAGACGAAGAAGCTTCGATATTGTTTTAAAAAAGCATACACAATTACATCCTTGGAAAGATCTGGGCAGAGCAGTAGCTTCAAAATTAAACTTGCATTCGCTCACCAGTCACGAAAGAGGAAAATTTTCAGTAGATAGCATTTACAGGTCTTTGGATTTTCAAGTAGCGAAAACTTTGCCTTCAAGTAAGGGGGCCACTGCTGTTTATGCTTATGAGGATGGTGCTTTAGAAAGCTTCAAAGTTGCCAAAACTATGGGTTTAAAGTGTATTTATGATCTTCCGATTGCTTATTACGAAACCGGGAGGGCGCTAATGCACCAGGAAGCAGAGAGGCTTCCGAAATGGTCACGAACTCTTGGCGGTGGAATAAAAGATAGCGAAGAAAAATTGCTTCGTAAGTCCAAGGAGTTAGAATTGGCTGATTTAGTCATTGGGCCGGGTTCTTTTGTGATGGATTCGCTTCCCGACTGGGCTCAAAATAAACAACGCTTGGTAGCTCCCTTTGGTTCTCCTCAGGTTAGTAAGGATAATTTTGAAAGAATTTACAGGAACAAGATGAGAACGAAAAAACTAAGAGTATTATTTGTTGGTGCGATGGGACAAAGAAAAGGCTTGGGAGATCTTTTTGACGCTATGAAGCTCCTTAATGGAAGGGATACTGAATTAGTAGTATTAGGCTCGCCACTTGCTAAAATGTCTTTTTATAAAGAGCAATTTTCAGATTTTGTTTACGAACCTGTAAGGCCGCACGATAAAGTGCTTGAATTAATGCGTACTTGCGATGTTTTATGCCTTCCGTCTATTGTAGAAGGTCGTGCTCTGGTTATGCAGGAAGCTATGAGCCAAGGTTTGCCAATAATTATTACAAAAAATACAGGTGGAGAAGATTTGGTTGAAGAAGGCGAAACCGGATTTTTAGTTCCGGTAGGCAGTCCGGAAGCTATTGCCGAAAAATTAGTTTGGTTTTTGGAGAACAGACAAGAAATATCAGGGATGTCTAGAAAATCATATAAAAAATCCCAAACCTATACTTGGGAAAAATATGGCGAGACCATAATTAACCATTTAACCAGGAAACCTCAAGATCAACAATTTTCAGATTTCAGCTTGTGAGTGGTATCACTTACCCATATCAATCAGCTTACGCAGAAAGCATTTTAACCGGATTAAAGAAAGGAATTTGGCTATATTTCTTCCTATTAATATTTGAGGGAGCTTTAAGAAAATGGTTTCTACCGGGCATTTCCGAAGCATTACTTATTGTAAGAGATCCATTGGCAATTTGGCTTATTTACAGGTCTTATACAACTAATTTATGGAAGCCCAATAATTATGTAGTACTAGTTTGGGGAATAACTATTCTTGCTTTTGTATTAGCTCTAATTCTGGGTCATGGAAATTTAACCGTAGCAGTTTTTGGACTTAGGATTACTTTATTACACTTTCCTCTTATATTTATTATTGGAAATATTCTAGATAAAAGTGATGTTATTAAAATTGGCCAAACTTTACTTTGGATAAGTATAGGGATGACAGTTCTTGTAGCTATTCAATTTTATAGTCCGCAATCCGCGTGGGTAAATCGTGGGGTTGGAGGCGACCTTGCAGGATCTGGTTTCAGTGGTGCTGCCGATTTTTACAGGGTTCCGGGCACTTTTTCATTCACAAACGGACTTTCTTTGTTTTACGGTTTTGTTGCAGCTTATGTACTCTATTTTTGGGCTAGGAAAGAAGAAAAGGTTTCTAAAATTTTACTGTTGTGTTCTACTATGTCTTTACTCGCGGCTATTCCATTAAGTATAAGCAGAACAATCCTATTTGAAATATTTCTATCATTTATATTTCTCGTTTTTCTTTCTTTTAGAAAGCCAGATATGCTCAAACCTATTTTAGGATTGTTATTAATAGGATTAGGATTATTAGTATTGCTAAATAATTTTGATTTTTTTCAAACAGCTACTATGGCTTTTTTAGAACGATTTACTACAGCGAGTAAGATAGAAGGAGGAATAGAAGGGACACTAGTAGATCGTTTTCTAGGGGGAATGTTCACTGCAATTTCTGATGAGAACTATGAGTTTTGGGGGAAAGGCTTGGGCATGGGAACTAATGTGGGTGCAAGATTAATGACGGGAGGAACTGGGGTCTACCTAATCGCTGAAGGAGAATGGGGAAGACTTATTGGAGAAATGGGGCTTATTTTGGGGTTTGGCCTTATTGCGGTAAGAACGGCATGGGTAGTGGTGTATCTTGGAAAAGCTTGGGCAGCCGTAGGTAGAAGTAATTTTCTACCTTGGATGCTCGCTAGCTTCGGAATGGTAAATATATTACAGGGGCAGTGGGCGCAACCAACTTCACTAGGATTTAGCGTATTATTAGGAGGTTTGATTATAGCTGCTTTTCGTGAAAATGATGAAGAACATCCACTATAAAAAGAGTAAATTATGCATATTGTAATATTTACCCATCCTAAATTTATGAAGGCATTAAGTATAGAGAAATATACGGCCATGCTGGTAGAACACCTATCAGAGAGAAATATGGTTGAAGTATGGACTGCTAAAAGCGTTTTTTACAGAGTTCCATTTACTGCAAAAATTAGGAAATGGATGGGGTATATAGACCAATTTATATTATTTCCTGTCTGGGTTAAATTTCAAATTAGAAAATTTCCGGTAAATACCCTTTTTGTTTTTGTAGACCAGGCCCTTGGACCCTGGATAAAATTGGTCAACCACCGACCTCACGTTATTCATTGTCACGATTTCCTTGCTCTACGTTCATCCCTAAATCAATTCGAAACCAATAAAACCGGATTTTCAGGAAAGATCTATCAGAAGTTAATTTTAAATGGAGTACAATCTGGAAAAAATTTTATTTCAGTTTCAAAGAAAACCAGAAATGATTTGCATAACTTTTTAGGGTTTAAACCTTTTATTTCTAGAGTTGTTTACAATGGTTTAAATCAGGACTTTAAACCTGGAAACACTATAAAAGCCAGGAAAGAATTGGGCGCAAAGTTGAAGTTAGACCTTGGTAGAGGATATATTCTACATGTAGGCGGAAATCAATTTTATAAGAATCGTTCTGGAGCTCTAAAAATTTACTTAAAGTGGAGGGAGATTTATTCAGAAAATTTACCACTTCTACTGGTTGGACCAAAACCTACAACTGAGCTAAATAGGATAAAAAAAAGATCCCTTTTTTCCGAAGATATTGTATTGTGCACTGAAATTTCAGATAGTGACTTGCAAACAGCCTACCATGGGGCTTCCAGTTTAATATTTCCTTCACTAGAAGAGGGGTTTGGTTGGCCAATTGCAGAAGCAATGGCAAGTGGTTGTCCAGTTATTACTACCGATAAAGCACCTATGAACGAGGTAGGCGGTAATAGTTGCAGGTATTTTCCTCATGCTTATAAATCAGATGAGGAGTGGACCTCTAGATGTGCACACGTTTTAAATGAAGTTTTAAAACTCTCTTCAGAGAAGAGACGGCATCTTGTAGAAAACGGTTTAATAAATACTAAAAGGTTTGATACTAAGAATTCCCTTAATTCAATTGAAGAAATTTACCAAGAAGTTCTTATTAACTATTTAAAAAATAATAATTAAGTGTGCTCCCCTAAGATATAGAATTATGAAAGTATTACATTTTATTGGTTCCATAGATAGAAATTCAGGGGGAACCGCGGTTTATTTACAACTTCTAACTAATGAACTTAGAAATTTGACAGAAGTGATCGTTGTTACGGGTAGTTCTACTAACCCCATCTCACTTTCCGGAATTAATTTGAAATATATAAATCTTAATCTTTTTCGCTGGTTTCAAATGAAAAATGAATTCAGGAAGTTATTGGAATCAGAACGACCAGAAGTAGTACATATAAATGGTATTTGGGATCCGCAAAATTATTTATTTCAGAGAGTGTCTAAGAATCTGAATATTAAGGTTGTGCTTTCTCCGCACGGAATGTTAGAGCCGTATATTTTAAAGCGAAATCCTTCTAAAAAGAAGCTTGCTTTATTGCTTTATCAAAGATATGCGATTAAGACTGCCGATATTTTACATGTAACTGCTAATTCAGAATTAGAAAATATTAGAAAACTTGGTTATAAAAAACCGGCAATGGTAATTCCCAACGGACTCAATACCTCAGAGATATTAGAAAGGGAGAAACTTGAGGGAGATTGTTCTTACTTAAAGATGCTATTCTTATCAAGAATCCATCCTAAAAAAGGTATTGAAATGCTAATCAAAGCGGTAAGTAGATTGAAAGATTTGAAATTCAGAATTATTATAGCAGGGGAAGGAGATAGTAAGTATATCGCAAGTCTGGAAAAATTAATTTCAGAAAATGGCTTAGATCGGAACATACTCTTTTTTGGTGGGGTATATGGCGATGATAAATGGTCTCTTTACAAGCAGGCAGATGTCTTTGTATTACCAACTTACAGTGAGAATTTTGGTTTAGTTGTAATAGAAGCACTGGCAGCAGGGGTTCCTGTAATTACTACTAAAGGAACACCTTGGGAAGAGCTGGAAACTTACAAATGCGGCTGGTGGATAGAATTGGGGGTTTCTCAATTAGCCAACGCACTAAAAGAAGCCTTTTATACGTCTCGGGTGGAACTTAGAAATATGGGGGAAAGAGGAAGAACCCTGGTAGAAAATAAATACGATTCACGTGCTTTGGCCAAAGAAATGTTGAACTTATATTCTACGGTTTTAGGTTATTAAATGTCGGATTATACAAATAATTCTAGATATGGAAAACGAGGCAGTAAACTTAGCACAGTACAACTCTACTTTTAGCCTAAAAAATAAAGTAGTAAGACTTATTTGGAATTTTTGTTACTGGATTTTTTTTAGGCCTTTTAATTTAAATTTATTTAAGAATTGGAGAGCATTGATTTTAAAAATTTTTGGAGCAAAAATAGGGAAGCATGCAAATATTTATGCCAGTGTAAAAATATGGGCTCCATGGAATCTTGAAATAGGCGAGTATTCTTGTTTAGGTCCGGGTGTTGATTGCTATAACCAGGGTAAAATAATAATTGGAAGGGATAGCATAATTTCACAAAAAACTTATCTCTGCGCTTCTACCCACAATTTTGAGATTTCAAATTTTCCGTTAGTGCTTAAACCAATAACTATAGAAGATCAGGTTTGGGTAGCTGCAGATGCTTTTATTGGTCCGGGCGTAAAGCTGCAAACCGGAGCTGTAGTGGGTGCACGGGCAGCGGTATTTAAATCGGTAGATCGCTGGAGCGTTGTTGGGGGTAATCCCGCAAAGCATATTAAGCAAAGGAAAGTGAACAGCCTAACTAAGGTATCAAAAATAGATGCTTTATATATAGAGAAAAATGAATTTGAAAATTATAGTTCTTAATCAAACTTTCTGAAAATTCAGATATAATTTATGCATTTCAATTGTAAATTTCCCGTGGTTACTTTATATGGCTCAAATTATATCAATAACGAATGGACCATACCTTGTATGGAAAGCTGGAAACATATAAGAAATATTTCTGCAGAAAATTTTTTTATACTACCAGACAAAGTTTTAAGTAAAGAAGAGGAGACCACTCTCAAAAACATGAAATTTAGTATTTTAAGTGAAGAGCAGGAAGCTAGCGTTCAATTATTCTTAAAGGACTATCCGGGTTTAACCGAAATTCGAAAAAAAGATGTAACCTGGAAAAAGTTATTGGATGTAGGTATTCTTTTTAGAAAATCCGAAAAAATTACTATTATAGATACTGATGTTTACATTAACAGTTCAATTACTTTACCGTTAGATGACTGTGACCTTGCTTATATGCGAGAAGACATTCCTGCTTATAGAGCCAAATGGTTTATCTCTTCC
>VMHT01037693.1_pt1 | contig 31501 bp, 33 predicted proteins | sample 4693611 | NCBI WGS metagenome assembly VMHT01 (sample SAMN12280063, study PRJNA550983) | marine metagenome | isolation source: seawater sampled from same location over 5 years 0.02-0.2 micron viral filtrate | place: USA: collected off the coast of southern California halfway between the port... ...
AAAAGGAGAAAGTATAAAGAATTGGAAAAAAACAAAAAGACTTATCTTTAAATCTACTTTATTTGGCGATGATACTGATAGAGCTTTACAAAAAAATGATGGTTCTTGGACGTATTTTGCAAATGATGTTGCTTATCATATGGATAAACTTAATAGAAATTATGATAATTTAATAAGCATACTTGGTGCAGACCATACAGGTTACATAAAGAGAATTAGTGCGGCTGTTTCAGCTTTATCAGAAGGTAAAACAAAATTAAATTGTAAAGTATGTCAACTAGTCAAGCTTTATAAAAGTGGCAAACCATATAAAATGTCTAAAAGAGCAGGTGATTTTATTTCGGCTCAAGATCTGCTTAAAGAAGTAGAAAGAGATCAGGTGAGATTTATGATGCTTAATAGAAGCAATGATGTAGAGCTTGATTTTGATTTTGATAAAGTTAAAGAAAAAACAAAAGATAACCCTGTTTTTTATGTTCAGTACGCTTATGCAAGAATTAATTCTCTTTTACGAACTTTAAATTTAAATTTACAAAATAATATTAATTTAGATCATAAAAATTCTGAATTTAATACGATAGAAAAAAAAATTTTAAGAAAAGTTTTTGAATGGCCTAAAATAATTGAGTCTGTATCGAAAAAATTTGATTTACATAAAATTACTTTTTATTTATATGATCTTTCCACATTATTTCATGCTTATTGGAGTAAAGGAAATGAAGATAAAAAATTCAAGTTTATAGAAAATCATCAAATTAAAAGAGAAGAAGTACTAGCTATTATTAATCTTGTAGCTATAGTCATACAAAATGGAATGAGAATTCTTGGTGTTGCACTTCCTAAAAAAATGTAATGGCAAAAATAATTAATATATTTCTATTGATATTAACCGTAATTTTTTTTTCTAGCTCATATAAATATTATTTATCTAACAAAAATTCTGAGAGTAAAATATATAATAGAAACAATATAGATAAAATTATTAATACAAAAATCTCAAATATACCAATTCTTGAAAATGATACCAATAATGTAATTAAATTTAACGATGGTTTTTCTAACGAAACTTTTAATGATAAGCCAAGGAGTTTTTGGAATTTATTGAAATCAAAATGATTAAAAAAGCATTAATAATTAGCATTAAAGGCTTAAAATTAAGCAATAAAGAGAAGCTTCTTTTATCTAAAGAAAAACCATGGGGTTTAATATTATTTAAGAGAAATATTAAATCTTATAATCAGATTAAAAATCTTATCACTGACATAAGAAAATATACCATGGATAAAAAATTTCCTATTTTTATTGATGAGGAGGGTAAATATGTATCCAGGTTAACAAATATATTTGATCATAAAATAAACGCCAATTTTTTTGGAAATTTATACAAATATAATCCAAAAGTTGCTTTAAGTATTTACAAACATTACCTAAAATCTATTTGTATGAATTTAAGAAAAATAGGAATAAATATAAATACAATTCCAGTACTTGATGTTTTGAGAAAAAATACAAATAAAATAATTGGAGAGCGAAGTTTTTCAGATAATAAAAAAATTGTAAAATCTTTGGGTAAAATTACAATAAAAGAATGTCATTTTCAAAAAATTATACCTGTTATTAAGCACATTCCAGGACACGGGTGTTCTAATGCTGATAGCCATTTACGTATGCCGCAAGTAGATTTAGAAGAAAAAGAATTAGACAAAGTTGATTTTTATCCATTTAAATCAAGCTCTGCAAAATTAGCAATGACAGCTCATATACTTTATTCAAAAATTGATCCAAAAAACGTTTCAACTTTCTCCAAAAAAATTATTAAAAATGTAATAAGAAAAAAAATAGGTTTTAAAGGTATTTTGATGTCAGATGATATTTCAATGAAAGCATTAAAGTATGATTTAGTTACAAATGCAAGAAAATCGTTGAAAGCAGGATGTAATTTAGTTTTATATTGTGCTGGAAATATTCAAGACAACTTCAAATTGATCAAATCTGTTCCATATATTGATAAATTTACAGCAAAAAAAACATCAGAAATTTATAAAATTTTGAGGTAAAATTATTAATGGAATCAAAAATGACAAATCAGATATCAATTAATATTCCTAATTATAGCGGTCCTTTAGAAGTGTTATTAGATTTAGCAAAATCTCAAAAAGTAGATTTAGCAGAAATTTCTATTACAAAACTTGCAGATCAATTTTTAGAATTTATAAAAAATAGTAAAAATTTAAATCTAGAAACAGCTTCTGAGTATCTGTTGATGGCAACGTGGTTGGCTTATTTAAAGTCAAAATTACTTCTTCCTGATGATGAAGATGATGACTTTAAAGCTTTAGAAGTTGCAGAAAAATTAAAACTACAATTAAAAAAACTAGAACTGATTAGAATTTTGTCGGATCAAATGCTAGAAAAAAAAAGATTGGGAGTTCATATTTTTACCAGGGGTATGAAAGGTGGCATTAGGTCAATCAATACACCTGTTTATGATGTGTCATTGTATGAACTTCTTAAGTCTTATGCAGGAATACAAATGCAAAAAAGTTTTCAAAATATTTCTATTCCTAAATTGCCAGTGTTTTCTACTGAAGAAGGAATAAATCAGATAAAAAATAATTTGGATAAGATGAATGACTGGAAAAATATCATTGATTTAATTCCTGAATTTTACCTAAAAAATAAAATGAAGCGAACAGGTATAGCAGGTATATTCGCAGCCAGTCTTGAATTAACTAAAGAAGGTTTAATACAAGTTTCTCAAACTAAAACATTTGATAAATTAATGATAAAAAAATCATAAATGCCAAGTAAAAAAAAAAATAATATTATTAGTTTTCCATCAACACCAACAAAATTAGAACGTCAAATCGAAGCTATCTTATTTGCAGCCTCAGAACCTTTAGACATTGAAACTATTGAAAAAAGGTTACAGACTAATTTAAATATTAAAAAAATTTTAGATAATATTAAAGAGAATTATAAAAATCGTGGAATTAATCTTATTTGTATCAAAAATAAATGGTCTTTTAGAACTGCTGAAGATTTATCAAAAATGATGTCTTTACAAAAATCTACTCAAAAAAAACTATCAAAAGCTACAATTGAAACATTAGCCATTATTGTTTACCACCAACCTGTAACTAGAGCAGAAATTGAGGAAATTAGAGGGGTATCTTTTGCAACAAATACTCTCGAAATTTTACTTGAACTTAATTGGGTTACCCCAGCTGGAAGGAAAGATGTTCCTGGCAAACCAATACAATACGCTACAACAGAAAACTTCTTAAACCATTTTAATATTCAAAAATTATCAGATCTACCTACCATTGATGAGCTTGGAACAGCAGGTCTGATTGACACGTCAAGCATAGATAAATCAATATTTGGAACTGGTAAATTTTTCAAAGAACAATCTATTCAAGAAAAACAAAATAATATTTATGAGGATATAGACGAAGCTATCAAAAAAGCTCCAGAGGAAGAAAAATAAACGTATTTATTTAAGTTAAATTATCGTATATAAAATATATATGGGAAATATTGGATGGACAGGAATAATCATAATTGCAATATTAATAGTAATTCTTTTTGGAAAAGGTAAAATTTCAAGCATTATGGGTGACCTTGCTAAAGGTATTAAAAGTTTCAAAAAAGGAATGTCAGATGATAATCCTTCAGAAAATGACAACCCCGATAACAATTCAGACAACTCTAATTCTGACAATAAATAACCTTATATGCCTCAAATAGGTTGGTTAGAGATTTTAGCAATAGTAATTATTGCAATATTAGTACTCGGTCCAAAAGAATTTCCTATAGCTTTAAAAAAAATAGGATCTTATTTTGGTAAATTTAAAAACTCTTTAAGTAGTTTTCAAAGAGAAATAAACTCAGTGACAGACAACATCGATATTGAAAAAAACATTGATAATTTAAAAGTGAGTGAAAAGAAAAACAACAAGAAACACAATGAATGATAATAATTCTTTTACAAGCCACTTTGTTGAATTACGCTCAAGGCTAATTAAATCAATAGTTTTTATTTTTATTATATTTGTATTATCTTATACTTTTGCTGAGCATATTTATTCTTTTCTTGTTAACCCTTATGCAGAAGCAGTTCAAGATGATGCTAAATCTAGAAGATTAATTTTTACAGCGCTGCACGAAACATTTATTACTTATTTGAAGGTTGCTTTTTTTGCTGCAATTTTTTTAGGTAGTCCGGTTTTATTAATGCAAATTTATAAATTTATAGCCCCTGGATTATACAAAAATGAAAAAAAAGCTTTATTGCCCTATTTAATTTTAACACCAATACTTTTTTTATTTGGAGGAATGCTTGTTTACTATTTAGTTATGCCCTTAGCCATAAAGTTTTTTTTATCATTTGAAACCATGGGATCTAATACGAGTTTGCCTATTCAATTAGAAGCAAAGGTGAATGAGTACTTATCATTAATTATGAGATTAATTTTTGCTTTTGGTATAAGTTTTCAATTACCAATATTATTAAATTTATTGGCAAGAATAGGGGTTGTAAATTCTCAATATCTTAAAAACACTAGAAGGTATGTAATCGTAATTATTTTTACTTTGGCTGCAATTTTAACACCTCCAGATCCAATCACTCAAGTAGGGCTGGCAATACCTTTGTTATTACTTTATGAATTATCAATTATCACTGTTCGATTCACTGAAAAAAAAAATAAAAAAGAAAATTTAGAAGATGCATAATTTAAAAGAATTGAGAAAAGATTTAAATAGTTTTAAAGAAAAATTTAAAAATAGAAATGTTAACTTTGATGTCGATGATTTTAGCAAAAAAGATAACTTAAACCGAAATTTAATAAACAAAAAAGAAAAACTAGAGCAAGAAAAAAAATTATTATCAAAATCTAAAGATAAATCTAATTTTGAGAAATCAAAAAAAATTTCCAATGAAATTTCAGATTTAATAAAAAAACAGTCAATTAGTCAAAAAGAATTAAATAAAATTATATTTTCACTTCCTAATCTTGCACACGAGGATGTACCTATTGGCAAAGATGAAAAATCAAATAAATTTATAAAAAAAATAGGAGAGATTAAAAAATTTCCATTTAAAATTAAATCACATATTGAGCTAGGATCTAAGGATGGAGGTATTGATTTAGAAACTTCAATTAAATTATCTGGTTCAAGATTTGTTGTTCTTAAAGATAAATTTGCATTACTCGAAAGAGCTCTTATAAACTTTATGTTGGACGTACACGTAAATAATTTTAATTACACTGAAATTTCTCCTCCTTTAATTGTAAATGAAGATGTTATGTTTGGAACTGGGCAATTACCTAAATTTGAAGATGATCAATTTGAGATAAAATTTGATAATTCTGAACAAAGAAAATTTTTAATACCTACGGCTGAAGTAGTGTTAACTAATTTAGTGAGAAAAACTACAATTGATAAAAAGTTACTCCCAAAAAGATTTGTGGCATCAACACCTTGCTTCAGAAAAGAAGCAGGTAGTTATGGTAAAGATACTAAAGGCATGATCAGGCAACACCAATTTTATAAAGTTGAACTTGTAAGTATTGTTGAACCAAATAAATGTCTAGATGAATTAGATCGAATGTTAAATTGTGCAGAAAGCATTCTCGAAAAGCTAAAAATTCCATATCAGGTCGTATTACTTTCCTCTGGAGACATGGGTTTTAGCGCAGAAAAGACTTATGATATAGAAGCATGGATACCTTCTGAGAATAAATACAGAGAAATTTCAAGCTGTTCTTCTTGTGGCAGTTTTCAAGCTAGAAGAATGGGAGCAAAATATAAATCTGAGAGCGGGAATGATTTCTTAGGAACTCTCAATGGATCTGGTTTGGCCGTAGGGAGATTAATAATTGCATTATTAGAAAACAATCAAAATGAAGATGGCTCCATTAATATCCCAAATGTATTAAAAAAATACATGAATAATCTGGAAAAAATTTAATTATAATTTACTTGTTAATCTAAAGTTTTTCATATAATTGTTCTTTCATGAGCGGACAGGGAATTGCACAATTTATACCATTAATATTAATTTTTATAATTTTTTATTTTTTTCTAATTAGACCTCAACAGAAAAGAGTCAAAGATCATAAAGTTATGGTAGAGTCTTTAAAAAGAGGCGATGAAGTCATCACATCAGGTGGAATCATAGGAATTGTTGACCGAGTAATGGAAGACGATCGTATAGAAGTTACGATTGGCGAAAATACAAAGGTTCAAATAATTCGATCTACAATTACAAGTTTGCTTAAAAAAGAAGAAGTAAAAAAATAATTCTTTTTCGTGTTAAATTTTTCTAAAATAAACGTTTTAATTATTTATTTTATATTAATATTTATATCTATTTTTTCATTCTTAAACTTTCAAAATGATGACGATCAATTAATCAAAAAAAAGATTAATTTAGGTTTAGATCTACAAGGGGGATCTTATTTGTTATTAGAAATTAATTCAGACAGTTTAGTTAAGGAAAAAATTCAATCTAAAGTCATACCTATAAAGAAATTGCTTAAAGATAATAAAATAAATTATAATAATTTCAAGATTAATGAAAATAGTTTATCTTTATCAATAGATAATATTGAAAAATTTGATTTATTATTTAATTCTAGAAAAGACAATCTTGTTAATCCTTATATAGACAATTATAGATCTTACGAACTAGAATATAAAAAAATAGATGACAATCTAATCGAAATATTTTTTTCAAAGTTTGGATTATTAACGATTAATAATTCAGCATTAAAACAATCTATTGAAATAGTTCGACGTAGAATAGATGATGTAGGAACGAAAGAACCAACAATACTTCAAAGGGGTGAAAAAAGAATTCTCGTAGAGTTACCAGGGTTAAAAGACCCTGAAAGAATAAAAGCTTTATTAGGTAAAACAGCCCAATTAAATTTTAGACTTGTTTCAGATAATAATGAATTTGGTATAGATAAATTGATTTCTGAAACTGGAGAAAAACTTAACATAAGTAAACGAATAATTATGAGTGGTGAAAATTTAGTTGATGCACAACCTAGTATTCAAAATCAAAATAATGAACCAACAGTATCTTTTACGCTGGATAGGTTAGGCGCACAAAAATTTGGTAGAGCAACTACCGATAATGTTGGAAAAAGATTAGCAATTGTTTTAGATGGAGAAATTGTAAGTGCACCGAATATCAATGAACCTATTACATCTGGAAATGGAATGATTTCAGGTAATTTTACTTTTCAAGAAGCAACTGATTTAGCATTATTACTTAGATCTGGAGCCTTACCTACTCCATTAATTGTAGTAGAGGAGAGAACGGTGGGACCTGATTTAGGAGAAGACTCAATAAAATCTGGAGTTACATCTTTAATCGTTGGATTTATTTTTGTTATCTTATTCATGCTGTATAAGTATAAAATATTTGGACTAATTGCCAACACAGCTTTAATTGCAAATTTATTAATGTTAATAGGCGTGCTTACACTTTTAGAGGCAACACTTACACTGCCTGGAATTGCTGGTATAATTTTAACTGTTGGTATGGCTGTAGATGCAAATGTTTTAATTTTTGAAAGAATTAGAGAGGAATTAAAAACAGAAAAATCAATCATTCATGCATTTGACTCAGGTTATTCACGAGCAAAAATTACAGTTTTAGATGCCAATATAACCACTTTAATTGCTGCTATTATTTTATTTTCATTTGGCTCCGGCCCAGTTAAAGGTTTTGCTATTACTTTAGGAATTGGAATTATTACGACGCTTTTTACAGCGTACTTCTTAGCAAGACACCTTACATCATTAGTAGTTTTAAAAACTAAAAATAAAGAGATAAAAATTTAATGACAAATTATAATTTTTCATCAAAGTTTAAGCATGCAAATATTCTTTCAGTAATTCTTTTTTTTATAAGCATTTTATTTATTGCATTTAAAGGGCTTAATTACGGAATTGACTTTAAAGGAGGTACACTTATTGAATTGAGATCAAATAATATTGAAGCTTCCTCAATAAGAGATATTCTTAAAAATATGGATTTGGGAGATGTTAATGTAAAAAAATTTGGTAAAGAAGGTGATTTTTTAATAAAAGTTGAGCAAAAAGGAGATAATAATAAACTAATTCCAGAAATTAAAAAAAATCTATCAGACAGTTTAAATTCTGATATTAATTTTAGACGTGTAGAGAATGTAGGTCCGAAAGTAAGTTCTGAATTACTACAATCTGGCATAATAGCAATATCATTGTCTCTAGCAGCTATGCTTTTTTACATTTGGGTTAGGTTTGAGTGGCAATTTAGTATAGGATCCATTATAGCTTTATTTCACGATGTAATAATTACACTTGGTATTTTTTCACTTTTATCTTTAGAAATTAATCTTTCAATAATTGCTGCAGTTTTAACTATTGTAGGTTATTCAATGAATGATACGGTGGTAATATATGATAGGATTAGAGAAAATCTTGGCAAATTTCATAAATTAGATATTAGTGACATTGCAAATTTGTCAATTAATGAAACTTTAGCTCGTACAATTATAACATCTGTTACTACTCTTCTTGCACTTTTTTCAATATTCATTTTAGGTGGAGAAATTTTAAGAGGCTTTTCATTTGCAATGATATTAGGTGTGATAATTGGTACATACTCATCAATATTTGTTGCTTCACCAGTTCTTAAATATTTCAAGGTAAGTTATAAAACTATAGAAAAAGAAGAAGAAAAAATAGTTCCTTAAAATCTAGTAAAGATTTTGAGCAGCTACCATTGAAAGTAACATAGGTAGAGATAGAAGGGTATTTGTTCTAGAAAATAACATTGCAGTTTTAGCTGATGCAGCTTTTTCGTCAGGAGCACATTCTACAATACCAAGAGCTTTTTTTTGATTTGGCCAAATTACGAACCAAACATTATAAGCCATTAATAAACCTAGCCACATACCAATACCAATTGCTGTGTTTTTTCCTCCGGTGCCGTCTAGCCCAAGTATCATTGCACTATGAACATATCCATTAATCCAAGCTAAAACTAATCCTGATACGACCGTTATTGCAGCAGCCCACCTAAAGTAGAATAAAGCTGCTGGTGCTATAACTTTACCAATAGCAGGTTTTTGTTCGTCTGGTATTTTAGGCATGTTTGGAATTTGAACAAAATTAAAATACCATAACAAACCAATCCACATTATTGCTACTATGACGTGAATAAATCTAAACAACCAACTCCAAAAAAGTGTGTCAAAAGCAAACCCATCACCAAAAAAGTGTAAACCTAAGAATAGCAAAATTGCTATCCCGAGCGAAAGGTGAACTGTTTTTGATAATGATTGCAAAATGCTAGTCATGATTCTTTTATATCATAAATATTGTTATTAGGCAGTTTTTTTCATAGAGTTATCACCCATAATTTCTTTAATAAATTTGCCAGTATAACTCTCTTTTATAGTTGAAACTTTTTCAGGTGTGCCCTCAGCTATAATTTTACCACCATTTACTCCACCTTCTGGACCCATATCAATAACGTGATCGGCCGTTTTTATAACATCTAAATTATGTTCAATTACTACTACCGTATTTCCTGTATTTGCAAACGCCTGCAGAATTTCCAATAATTTTTTAATATCGTGTGAATGCAATCCTGTTGTTGGTTCATCTAATATATATAGAGTTCTGCCCGTTGGTCTTTTTGATAGTTCCTTAGCAAGTTTAATTCTTTGTGCTTCTCCACCAGACAAAGTAGTAGCTTGTTGACCAATTTTCATATAACCAAGTCCAACATGTTTTAGGGTAATCAATTTTGATCTTATATTTTGTATATTCTCAAAAAATTCACATCCTTCATCAACAGTCATATCCAAAACATCTGCAATATTTTTGTTTTTAAACCTTATTTCTAGAGTTTCTCTATTGTATCTTGCTCCTTTACACGTGTCACAAGGAATGAATACATCAGGTAAAAAATGCATCTCATATGTTATTACACCGTCACCTTCACATGTTTCACATCTTCCACCCTTAACATTAAATGAATATCTGCCAACTTTGTAACCCCTGGCTTTAGACTCCGGAAGCCCTGCAAACCACTCTCTTATCGGACCAAAAGCACCGGTATATGTGGCAGGGTTTGACCTTGGTGTTCTTCCGATAGGTGATTGATCTATATCTATTATTTTATCAATTAATTCTGTTCCTTTAAAACCAGTAAATGCTTTAGGAACTTTACGACTCTTATTTTTGTTAAGCATCAAATTAAAGGCGTTATATAAAGTATGCAAGATTAGCGTTGATTTACCGCTACCTGAAACTCCGGTCACACAAGTAAATGTTCCAACTGGTATTTTCAAATTTACTTTCTTTAAATTATTTCCACTTGCGCCACTAATTTCTATATACCTTCCATTCTTTGCCATTCTTCTTTTTTTTGGAATTGCTATATATTTTTTTCCAGACAAATAGTCACCTGTAATACTATTTGGATTAGATATAATTTCTTTTACTGTTCCATCAGCTACAATCTTTCCTCCATTTAATCCAGCTTCAGGACCAATATCAATTATGTGGTCAGAATTTTCCATTGTTTCTATATCATGTTCAACAACAATTACTGTATTACCAAGATCTCTTAATTTCTTTAAAGCCTTAATTAATTTTTTATTATCTCTTTGATGTAACCCTATAGAAGGTTCATCTAAAACATATAAAACTCCAGTAAGACCTGAACCGATTTGTGAAGCTAGTCTTATTCGTTGTGCTTCACCTCCAGATAAAGTTCCCGATTCTCTTGATAATGTTAAATAATTAAGACCAACATTTAAAAGAAAGTTAAGTCTTTCGTTAATTTCTTTTAAAATATGTTGTGCTATTTTATTCTCACGTTCAGTTAATACATTTTGTAAATTTTCAAACCATTTCTGAGCATCATCTATTGATTTTTCAGTAACTTCACTTATGTTTAATGAGTTAATTTTTACACAAAGAGCTTCATCTTTAAGCCTCATACCCTTGCATTTTTCACAATCGGTTTCACTTTGATATTGGGATATTTCTTCTCTTTTCCATTCACTGTCAGTTTCTAGATATCGTCTTTCAAGGTTATTAATTACACCTTCAAATGTCTTCTTAGAGGTATAAGCTTCATATCCATCATCGTAAGAAAATTTTATTTCTTCTTCATCAGATCCATATAAAATAACATCTTGAACTTTTTTTGGAATTTTTTTCCATGAATCAGTCATAGAAATTCTATAGTGTTTAGCGATTGATGCTAAAGTTTGTGCATAGTAAAGGGAAGTAGATTTTGCCCATGGCTCAATTACACCATCTTGTAGACTCTTTTTTTGATCTGAAACAACTAAATTTGGATCAACATTTAAATTGTGTCCGATCCCTTCGCATTCTTCACAAGCTCCATACGGAGAATTGAATGAAAAAAGCCTTGGTTCAATTTCTTCAATAGTAAAACCACTTTCTGGGCATGAAAATTTAGAGGAAAATGTTATAGTTTCGCGTTTTCTAAATTTTTTAGGTAACGTCTCATTTTCATATTCTACTACAAGCAATCCACTAGAGAGATTTACCGCAGTTTCGACGCTGTCGGCTAATCTATTTCCAAGACTAGAATTAAGTACAACTCTATCTATTATTATTGAAATTTCATGTTTAAGTTTTTTATTTAAATCAGGAAACTCATCTATATTAAGGTATTTACCATCAACTTTAATTTTCGTAAATCCTCTTTTTTTATAATTTAAAATTTCTTTTTTGTATTCTCCTTTTCTTCCTCTAACAATAGGAGCAAGGAGATATATCGTACTATCTTTTGGTAATTTTTTTATTTTATCGACCATTTCACTTATAGGCTGAGAAACAATAGGTTTACCAGTAAACGGAGAATAAGGAATTCCTACTCTTGCAAAAAGCACTCTCATGTAGTCATAAATTTCAGTTACTGTTGCTACTGTTGATCTTGGATTTTTAGACGTATTTTTTTGCTCAATAGATATAGCTGGACTCAAGCCTTCTATTAAATCCACTTTAGGTTTTTTCATTTTATCAAGAAACTGCCGTGCATATGAAGACAAACTCTCAACATATCTTCTTTGGCCTTCTGCATAAATAGTGTCAAACGCTAAAGAGGATTTTCCTGATCCAGATAGACCAGTTATAACAACTAATTTCTCTTTTGGAATTTCAAGAGAAACATTTTTCAAGTTGTGTTCTTTAGCGCCTTTTACAACGATTTTTTTCAACATATTTTTTCCTTAAAATAACATACTCCTTATAATTATTATCTAATTATGATATAAATAATCACTTTTTATAAATAAATATTCAAAATTTATTCAAAATTATTATGGCTGGAAGTTTAAATAAAGTACAATTAATAGGTCGTTTAGGCGCAGACCCTGAAATAAAGCAAATGGTTAATGGCAAAAGTGTTGCTAGACTTAGTATTGCAACAAGTCAAACCTGGAAAGATAAATCTAGTGGAGAGAGAAAAGAAAAAACCGAATGGCACAGAGTGGTAATATTCAATGAAGGCTTAGTGAATGTTGTACAACAATACGTAAAAAAAGGCGCCAATGTTTATGTAGAAGGTCAACTTAGCACTAGAAAGTGGAAAGATGAGGCCACTGGTCAAGATAAGTATTCTACAGAAATAGTGCTTCAAGGATATAACTCTAGCTTGACTATGTTAGATAGCAGAGGCTCCAACGGTAACTCTAATCTTGTTTCTGAAAACAAAAGTTCATTACCTAACGAAAACGTAAATCAAGAAAGTTCTGATTTAGATGATGAAATTCCTTTTTAAAGTTTCATGGAAAAAAATACCCTAGAGAATCATAAATCATTTAAACCTATTTTTGTACAAGATGAGATGAGCTCATCTTATCTTTCTTATGCGATGAGCGTGATAGTAAGTAGAGCTCTACCTGATGTAAGAGATGGATTAAAACCTGTTCACAGAAGAATTATTTATGCAATGTACAAAGGAGGTTATGATTGGTCAAAACCTTTTAGAAAATCAGCAAGAATAGTAGGAGACGTAATTGGTAAATATCATCCTCATGGGGACCAGTCTGTTTACGATGCGTTAGTAAGATTAGTTCAAGATTTTTCAATGAGTGTTCCGTTAATAACTGGCCAAGGTAATTTTGGTTCTATTGATGGAGATCCGCCAGCAGCTATGAGATACACAGAAACTAAGCTAGGTAAAATCGCTAAATTTTTAACAGAAGACTTAGAAAAAAATACTGTGAAATATAGAAGTAATTACGATGAAACAGAAAAAGAACCAGAAGTCTTACCCTCCCAATATCCAAATATCTTAGTTAATGGCGCAGGAGGTATTGCAGTAGGTATGGCCACAAGTATACCACCTCATAATTTAGGCGAAATTATCGATGGAACAGTAGCATTTATAAACAATAAAGATATTACAATTTCTCAATTAATGAAACACGTCCCTGGGCCAGATTTTCCAACCGGTGGAATAATAATTGGAAAAGATATTATAAAACAGGGATACAATAAAGGCAGAGGTTCGTTTAAAATTAGAGGAGAAATAGATCTTGAAGAAAAAAAAGGTGGACGAGAGACATTAATAATTAAATCAATTCCTTATCAAGTTAACAAATCAGTACTGATAGAAAAAATCGCCCAGTTGGTGAGAGATAAAAAAATTGAGGGAATAAGAGATATAAGAGACGAGTCTAATAGAGAGGGTATTAGAGTTGTTATAGAATTAAGGAAAGCTGTAGAACCAGAAACTATAAGAAGACAATTATATAAACTTACTAATATAGAGAGTTCTTTTGGATTCAATACTTTGGCAATTGTAAATAACAAACCAAAAATATTAAATTTAAAAGAATTTATTTCTGAATTTCTAAAATTTAGAGAAGATACTGTTATCAAAAGAGTTAAATTTGATTTAAAAAAAGCAGAAGAAAGAGCTCACATATTGATAGGTTTGGCCACAGCAGTAGAGAACATTGATGAGATAATTAAGATTATTAAAAATTCAAAAAACTCAGAAATCGCTAAAAAAAATCTTTTATCCAAAAAGTGGAAAATTAAAAAAAGTGTAAAGCTTATTTCTCTTATTGAAAAAAAAAGAAACGTAACAGCTTATACACTATCAATTGAACAAGTTAATGCAATTTTGGAACTTAGATTACAAAAACTCACCGCTTTTGGAATAGGTGAAATCGAAGCTGAAATTGGCAAGTTAGCTAATTTAATAATTGAATATAATAAAATTATTGGTTCTAAAAAAGAATTATATAAATTAATTACAAAGGAACTTGAGAATATTAAAGACAAGTTTGCTTCACCCAGAAAAACAAAAATTATTGACGCCGTATTAAATTATAATATTGAAGAAACTATTCAAAAAGAGTCAGTTGTGATAAGTATTACTAATCAAGGGTATATTAAAAGAAGTCCTTTAAGTTCTCTAAAAGCCCAAAAACGAGGTGGTAAGGGTAAATCTGGAATTTCAACAAGAGAGGAGGACTTCGTAATCCAAATTTTTACTGCAAATACACATACACCAGTTCTTTTTTTTTCTACACAAGGACTAGTTTATAAAATAAAAGCTCATAAAATACCTGAGGGAACAGCAGCCTCTAAAGGTAAATCAATATTTAATATACTTCCTTTAAAAAGCCATCACGCGATAAGCTCTATAATGCCTTTACCAGAAGACGAGTCCGAGTGGAAAAATTTAATGGTTGTTTTTGCTACGACCAAGGGAAATGTAAGAAAAAATACCCTAGAAGATTTTGTGAATATCAATAATAGTGGAAAAATTGCCATGAAATTAGACCAGGATGATAGAATAATAGGCGTGAAAATTTGTAGAGATGATCAAGACATTTTACTGAGCACCCAGTTAGGAAAATGTATAAGATTCAAATCAAAAAAATTAAGATTATTTAAAGGAAGATCTTCAAAGGGAATTAAAGGTATGCAATTAAATGATAATGATAAGTTAATATCATTATCAATCTTAGACAACACTAAAATTGACTCAAAAACAATTTCTAAAGATAAGAATATAAAAAATGGAATAGATAAGTTTATTTTATCAGTATCAGAGAATGGATATGGAAAAAGATCATCTTTTTTGGATTACAGGGTGACTAATAGAGGTGGCAAAGGCATCATCGGAATAATTAATTCACCAAGAAATGGAAATATATCCTCGTCTTTAGTTGTTAATGAGGCTGATGAAATAATTTTATCAACTGACAAAGGAAGTATTATGCGATGTGCGGTAAAAGAGATAAGGGTAGCTGGGCGGAATACTCAAGGAGTTAGAATTAAAAAATTATCTGGCAATGAAAAAGTCGTTTCTGTTATTAAAATAGAGGATAATATTCAATAAAAAATGAAAATAGCTATTTATCCAGGTACATTCGATCCAATTACTTATGGACATATCGATGTTATTAAAAAATCATTAAATATATTTGATAAAGTAGTTGTCGCCACAACTGACAATATTAATAAGAATTATTATTTTTCTATAGAAGATAGATTGAACATAATTAATAATTCTCTTTTTAAAGATCTTAGATTTAGCAAAAATAAAATTAAAGTTATTTCTTTCGACAATCTTACAATCGATTTATGCAGAATATACAAAGCTAACACTATCATTAGAGGATTAAGAGCGGTATCTGATTTTGAATATGAATTTCAATTAGCGGGTATGAATAAAAAGCTTAATTCAAAAATTGATACAATGTTCCTGATGTCTGACGTAGAAAATCAAATAATTTCATCTAAATTTGTAAAAGAAATTGCTAATTTAGGAGGAAATATTGATAGATTTGTGACTAAATCCACTGCAAGGGTTCTTCAAAATAAATTGTAATGAAAAAAAATATCTATTTATTTATTCTTTTTTTTAGTTTAGTAACAAGTTATTCGTTTGCTCAAAATAATATTATGAAATTAAAATTAACCTATGGTTTAGTAGAAATTGAACTCTACCCAGAGAAAGCCCCCAATCATGTAAAAAGATTTAAAGAACTGGCAGATAGTGGTAAATATGATGGCGTAGTATTTCATAGAGTAATTGACGGTTTTATGGCGCAAACCGGAGATGTAAAATTTGGAAATTCAAATAACCAGGAATTTAATTTAACTTTAGCTGGAACTGGTGGATCTGATTTGCCAAATATTAAAGCAGAGTTCTCTGATATTGCTCATACAAGAGGTGTAATTTCAGCCGCAAGATCTGCTGATCCAGATAGTGCAAATAGCCAATTTTTTATTTGTTTTGAATCTGCTCCACATTTAGATAGGCAGTATTCAGCTTTTGGAAAAGTTATTAAGGGGATGGAATTTATAGATATGATTAAAAAAGGTGATCCAAACAGCGGTTCTGTTCCAGATCCAGATAAAATAATTTCATTAAGATCAAAATAGTTTTAAATGCCAAGCAAAGAATTTTCTTTTGAGTTAATAACTCAAGATGATAAAGCTAGGTTAGGAAAGATTCATACACCTCGAGGAATTATTGATACTCCCGCTTTTATGCCAGTTGGCACTCAAGGAACTGTAAAAGGAGTTTTTACAGATGATATTTTAAAAACTAATACACAAATAATTTTAGGTAATACTTATCATTTGCTATTAAGACCAGGAACTGAAATTTTAAATAAATTTAATGGCCTACATAATTTTATGAATTGGAAAAAACCTATTTTAACTGACTCTGGAGGATATCAAATTATGTCTTTATCAAAATTTAATAAGATTGATTTCAAAATCGGAGCCATATTTAAATCACACTTAGACGGAAAAAAAATAATTTTAAGTCCAGAAAAAAGCATTCAAGTTCAAAAATCAATCAATTCAGATATTATCATGGTGTTAGATGAATGTCCGAAATTGACTAATGATAAAAAAATTTTATCAAAATCAATTAATATTTCAACTAGTTGGGCTAGGCGTTGCAAAATAGAATTTGGTAACGATAAAACTAAAGCCTTATTTGGTATTGCTCAAGGTGGACTTCATAAAGACTTAAGAGTTGAAAGTATAGAAAAGTTAATTGATATTGGTTTTGATGGTTACGCCATGGGCGGTTTAGCAGTTGGAGAAAAACAACATGATATGTTTAAAATTTTAAATGAAACATTAGACTACTTTCCCAAAAAAAAACCAAGATATCTGATGGGCGTAGGAACTCCTTCTGACATACTTGGGGCGGTAAAAGAGGGGGTTGATATGTTCGACTGTGTCCTGCCTACGAGATCTGGCAGAACCGGGCTAGCTTTCACTTGGGAGGGTAAATTGAATTTGAAGAATTCAAAATTTCATAATGATAAAACGCCATTAGACAATAAGTGCGACATAAGAGAATTGAATATGTATTCAAAAGGCTATTTAAACCATTTAATTAAATCAAACGAAATGATGGCTTCAATGCTAATTTCATTGCATAATATATATTTTTACCAACAATTTATGCGCGAAATTAGATTGAGTATTAAGAATGGTAGTTTCCAATCATTTTATAAAAAATACATAAATTTGTTTGATTAACTATTTGAAATTTATTTGATTAGTATATAAAAGAACAATCTTTAAGGGCCCTTAGCTCAGTTGGTAGAGCACCTCCCTTTTAAGGAGGGTGTCGATGGTTCGAGTCCATCAGGGCTCACCAATAATTATATTTTTATTGGTGGATATTTAATCATTACTTCGCTGATCCAATTTTCAAGATTTTCAATTCTTTTTTTACTGCTTGGATGTGTATTTAAAAAAACAGGCGGTTCTTTGCCTTTGTTATTTTCAGCCATTCTTTGCCATAAATTAACAGATTCTCGTATATCAAATCCAGATAAAGAAGAAAATATTAAACCCAAATAATCAGCTTCGGTTTCTTGTTTTCTTCCAAAGGGATTCATTATTCCAATTTTAAATATGTCCATGCCAGTGCTTGATCCTATTTGATTCCTTGTTCTGTTAATTGCTCCACCTAAAAAAATATCAGCTATTTGTGTTCCCACATTTATAGTCATTGCTTGACTTGCTCTCTCAACTGAATGTTTAGCGACTGCATGGGCAATTTCATGACCCATTACAATAGATAAAGCGTTTATATTTTTTGTTACTTTTAGAAGTCCAGTGTAGACCGCTATTTTTCCGCCTGGCATACACCAAGCGTTTATTACTTTGTCATTGTCTACAAGAATATAGTCCCAGCCGAAGTTTTTTGTTGGATCTTCCTTTCCATCATTTTTAAAAAAGGAACTGACTGCATTTTCCATTTTTTTACCAATATTTTTAATTTCATCTAATTGAGAACCAGTTGTAATCAATTTTGTCTTTGTTTTAAAAACTTCATACGCTGCAGCCGCTTGTCTATTAATAGAGGCTTCTGGAATTATGCTAAGTTGTCTTCTTTCAGTAATAGGAACTGTTGCGCAGGATGGCAATATTAAAGAACAGCAACCACATCCAAAATAGCCAAGAAATTTTCTTCTATTTATGTTATACATATTAGATACATGATTTTAAATAATAAATTACTAATTGCAATTTTTATCTTAATAATAATTTTTATTATTTATTCAAGCTATTCTTAATTTATGACGGACAAAAATATAAAAAGATCTATTTTTGCAAAAATTAGAAATAATTTTATAGCTGGTATTGTTGTTTTAATACCAATAGGAATTACTTTATATTTAACTCTTTTTTTAATTCGAGTTTCTGGAAAAATCATTCCAAAAGAAATTAACCCTAATAACTATCTTCCTTTTGATATCCCGGGTGTTGAGATATTAATTGCACTAGCAATAATTACTATAACTGGTTTTTTATCACTTTCTTTTTTAGGAAAAAAATTCTTTGAAATCTTTAATAGTATTTTAAAAAAAATTCCTATTTTAAGAACTATTTATTCTGCTATCGGTCAAATGACTGAAAGTTTTACTAAAAGTGATAACAAAGAAAAAAGTGTAGTTCTTTTAGAGTATCCTAGAAAAGGGGTTTGGGCAGTTGGCTTTGCAACAAAAGATAACGAGGGATTAATTAAAAGTAAACTTAATGATGATATTATTAATGTTTTTGTTCCAACTACACCAAATCCAACGAGTGGTTTTTTATTAATGGTTCCTAAAAAAGACTTAATTTATCTTGACGTTACCTTTGAACAAGCTTCTAAATTTATTGTTTCAGCTGGAACTACCAATATAGATTAAAAATCTTCAATATTTATAATTTCAGCTTTATCAAACAATTTTAATAGAAACGAATATTTTTTTTGATTAACATTAAAAGTAGCCTCTTTTACAAAGTTTTCAGCAAGTTTAAACAAATCTTCATGTATTACAGGATCAGCAAACCTAAAGTTTTTTAATCCACTTTGTTGAAATCCTGTTAAATCTCCAAATCCTCTTAATTTCATATCTTGTTCAGCTATAAAGAAACCATCATCGGAATTTTTTAAAATCTTAATTCGTTTAATAGCATTTTTAGATAGTCCATCCTTGAATAATAATATACAGGTACCTTGTTTACCACCTCGTCCAACTCTTCCTCTTAATTGATGTAACTGGGCTAAACCAAATTTATTAGCATTTTCTATAATTATTAGATTTGCATTAGGAAAGTCTATTCCAACTTCTATTACAGTTGTGGAAACTAGAATTGATATATCTTTTATTAAAAATTTTTTTAAAATAGTATTTTTTTCATCTTTATCTAAAGCACCATGAATTAGACCAACTTTATCTTTGAATCTATTATTAATCAGCTCAAATTTTTTTTTGGCTGAAGAATAATCTAAGAAAGGCGATTCTTCTATTAATGGACATACCCAAAAAACTTGATTTCCATTTTCTATTTGTTTCTTAATGAAAGTCCATAATTCATTAATTTTTTTTTCCGGTTTACTTAAGGTTATTATTTTTTTTCTTTTTTCCGGCTTTTCATTAATTTTTGATATGTCCATGTCACCATAAATAGACATCATCATTGTTCTAGGTATTGGTGTTGCAGACATTACTAAAACATCACATTCATCACCACCTTTAATAGCAAGATCACTTCTCTGTTTTACTCCAAATTTATGTTGTTCGTCAATAACAACCAATCCAAGTTTATTAAACTTAATTTTTTTTTGGAATAAGGCGTGAGTGCCAATTAATAAATCAATTTTCCCATTTTCTAAATTTTTGTTAATCTCTTTTCTTTTTTTATATTCAGTTTTTCCAGTTAGAAACTCTATTTGCAGTCTGTTGTTTTTAAATATTTTTTTCGATAAATCAAAATGCTGTTTGGCTAAAATTTCTGTAGGACTCATTAAAGCACACTGATATCCACTTTTAATAATGTTGATAATTGATAATAAAGAAACAATAGTTTTTCCAGATCCAACATCTCCCTGAATAATCCTGAACATTCTTTTTTTACTCTTAATGTCAAAATTTATTTCCTCTAGGACTTTTTTTTGACTATCCGTTAAGTTAAACGGTAAATCTTTAACAATCATTTTAGAAAATTTTTCGTCAAATTTTTTAGGAGTCTTGTTTTTTCTTATTCTTCTTCTACTTTCAGATAAAGTTAAAAAATTAGCACAAAGTTCGTCAAAAACTAATCTTCTAAAACTTAACGATTTATTATTCATTGCATCTTTCGATTTATGTAATTTTTGGATACAGTCGTTCCAGTTAATAAGTTTATTATTTTTAATAAAACTTTCTTCTAACCATTCATTAACTTTAGGTATATTTTCAATGACTTGTTCACTTATTGATCTATATTTTTTTTCATTAATGCCTTTTGTTAAATTATATTTTGGAATATTTTTTATTACATAATTTTGATTTTCTAATTTTGTTACATAATCAGGATTTGAAATTTGATATTTCTTATTATAAAAGCTAACTTTACCGCTGACAATAATCCATTCATTCACTGGAAATAATTTTCGCAGGTATCCTTCGCGACTATTAAAATATACTATTTCTATTTTGCCAGTATCATCTTCACAATTTATTTTATTTGGTAGATTTCTTATCCTAGGAAAATTTAGTTTTTTTACTAAAACTTTTATGGATTGTGTTTTCCCTATTTCAAGTTGATTTAATTTAAAGAGCTTTGACCTATCAGTTTCAGAGTAGGGTAAATTTAAGATGACATCTTTAATTTTTTCTATTTTCTTTTTTTTTAAGTATTTGGTAAGTTGAGGGCCAACTCCGTGAAGATCACTAATATCGCTAAAAATAAAATCTTTTTTCATAATGTGAATTAATTATGTATAATATAAATTTATGAACAATGAATTAGAAATATTTAAAAAAAAATTAATTTACAGAGCTGGGTATAGAGGCACTAAAGAAATGGATATTTTGCTAAGTTCATTTGTTAATAAATATATTCATACTTTTGATAAAAATCTCTTACTAGAACTAGACGACTTTCTCAATTTTGAAGATGATGTAATTTTAGATTTTTATCAAAAAAACATTACTAAAAAAGGAATAGGCAAAAACAAGATTTTAAAAATATTTAAAAATTTTAAGCTTTAATGGCGGAGAGGGTGGGATTCGAACCCACGAACGAGTTGCCCCGTTGCTGGTTTTCAAGACCAGTGCTTTCAACCGCTCAGCCACCTCTCCTTGAAATTAATTTAGATACTTTCATACTATCAAAGAGCCAAAATAACAATAAATAAGTAATATTTTGTTAAACTAGTTAATATCTATTAATTATGATAATTAGAAAAATGTTCAAATTAATTATTAAATCATTATTCATATATTTTTTTATAATTACTCATTCGATCGCTAATGAGGATTTTGCAAATTGGTTAAAAAATTTTCAGTCAAAAGCAATTAACTCTGGGATTTCGGATCGTGTTGTTAGGGATATTATGTCCAACGCTAGATTTTTACCAAAAGTAATTGAATATGATCGTTATCAACCAGAATTTTACGAAGATACATTTACGTATATTAAAAAAAGATCATCAAACCGTAAAATTAAAGAAGGATTAAAATTATATAATAAAGAAAAAAAAATTATTGAAACCGTAGAAAAAGAATTTCAAGTAGAAAAAGAATTGTTACTTGCGTTAATGGGCATAGAGACTAACTTTGGTAAATATTTAGGTAAAATGGATATTGTTTCATCTCTAGCAACATTAAGCTTTGATAAGAGGAGAAGTGAATTCTTTACCGAAGAATTACTAATTTTGTTAAGACTCGTTGATAAAAAAATTATAGATAAGAGTATATTATATGGTTCATGGGCAGGTGCATTTGGAAACTTTCAGTTTATGCCTAGAACTATTAGAAATTATGCTATTGATTATAATAAGAATAAAACAATTGAGCTAAAAAAAATTGAGGACTCATTTGCCTCTGCTGCAAATTATTTAAAAACGATAGGTTGGAAAAAAAATCAGCCATGTTTTTTTAAAATTGATCTAAAAGATAATATTCCTAGAAAATTTCTCAATTCTTCTGCTAGAAATATTAAAAATAAAAAGCAAGTTAATTTCTTAAAAAAATATATAAAAAATTTTGAAAGTTTAAAAATAAATGGAAATCCACTAGCAGCAATTATAATTCCTGATAAAGATATTATTCCCGGTGCTGAAACTTTGACTCCAGCATATATCATTTTTGAAAATTATGAAAAAATTTTAAATTGGAATAGATCTTTAAGATTTGCGTTAGCCGTATGTACCTTGAAAGAAAGTTTTAAAAATGAGATTTAAATTTTTTATTTTATTTTTTTTGATTTCTAACTGCACATCAAATTTTTCAACTATTAATTATAAAAAAACTTACACAGCTAAAGGTTTTGCTTATATTTATAACGATTATGATTTTAATGAAAAAATTATTAAAGGAAAAATGAATAACGAAATTATGCAGATTTCACATCAAAATTTAAGAACAGGTACTATGATTAAAATTTCAAATCCTAAAAACAAACAAAGCTTGAGATTAAAAAATGTAAAAAGAATAGGTTATCCTGATTTTTACAAAATAATTCTAACAAAACCAGTTGCTGAAAAACTTAAATTAAAAACAGATTTTCCAATAGTTGAAGTTACTGAAATAAAAAAAAATAAATCATTTGTAGCAAAAAAGGCTAAAATTTATAGTGAAGAAAAAAGAATATCTTCTAAGGCACCTGTAGCCAATGTTCAAATATCAAATATTTCAAAAAATAAGAAAAAAGCTCAAGAAAAAAATAAAGATGAGGTCTATATTCTTATAGCCACTTTTTACTCAAATACTACTGCTAATTTTTTAAAAAAAAGAATCATAGAAGAATTACCTATTTTTAACCCTAAAAAAATTAAAATAAAAAAAATTAGTGATAAAGAAACACAGGTTATTACGGGTCCATATAACGCTGTTAATTTAGTGAAAAATGATTACATTATTCTAAAAAATTTTGGATTCGAAGAACTTGATATTTTTATAAATGAATAAACTTCTAATTTTTATTATTTTATTCTTAAGTTTATTTTTAAACTTAAATGCTAATCCTAATATACAAGGTCGAACCGGTATATTAATTGATTACAGTTCCGATGAAATCCTATTTGAGTTAGACCCAGATGCTCAAATTTACCCAGCTTCAATGACTAAAATCATGACAGCAATCATTGCTTTTGATTTATTAAAAAAGAATCGCTTATCCTTAGATGATAAATTTACTGTTTCTGAAAATGCGTGGAGACTTTCTCAAGCAGGTTACTCTTCAATGTTTATCATGATTAACGATCAAGTATCTGTAGAAGATCTTCTTAAGGGGATAATTATAGCCTCAGGTAATGATGCTTGTGTAGCATTAGCCGAAGGTATAGCTGGCTCAGAAGAAGTTTTTGCAGAAATGATGAATGAAAAAGCCGTTGAAATAGGGATGACCTCTACAAATTTTACAAATTCATCAGGTATAAATGATCCTGATAATATCTCAACAGTTAGAGATATTGCAATTATGAGCAAACACCTTATAAAAAATTATCCTACTTTTTATGAGCTCTTCGCTGAAAAAACTTTTACTTGGGATAGAACCGGTGGAGATCCAATTAAACAAGGAAATCGTAATCCACTCTTGTATAAAAATGTTGGCGTTGACGGAGTTAAAACAGGATATTTGGCAGTCGAAAAATATTCTTTAGCCAGTTCAATGAAAAAAAAAGATAGAAGAGTCATAGCAGTAGTTTCAGGTTTTGAGTCAAAAAACTTGCGTAGTTCTGAGTCTTTAAAACTATTAAATTGGGGATTTAGAAATACAAGTACATTTGAAATTTCAAAAAAAGATGAAAGTACCTTTGAACTTGATACTTGGCTAGGTAAAAAAAATAAAGTAATTGCAACATCTAAAGAAGATTATTATGTCACTATTAATAAAAAAAATATAAGACATTTATCTGTCTCTTTGGAATACGATGGTCCTATTTCTGCACCTATAAAAAAAGGTGAGCAAGTTGCATATATAATTGTATCTAAAAAAGAAGAAATCATAAAAAAATTACCTCTTTTTGCATCAGAGGATGTAAAAAAAGTGAATTTTTTTAAAAGTTTAATAACTTCACTTAATTATTTGATTTGGGGAGATGTATAAAAAAAAACCCTTTTTTATAGTATTCGAGGGTGTAGAAGGTTGTGGTAAATCTTTTCAGAGTAAAAAACTATTTCAAAAGTTAAAAAAAAAACAAATTGAATCAATTATTACCAGAGAACCTGGCGGAACTAAAAGCTCTGAATTAATTCGAAATTTAATTCTTAAAGATTACTTTACAAAAAAAACTAAAGAAAAGTTTGATAAATACACAGATACACTGCTCTACCTGGCTGCTAGAAACGAACATATTAAAAATAAAATTAAACCAGCTTTAAAACAAAAAAAAATTGTTATTTGTGATAGGTTTACTGATTCAACGTTAGCTTATCAAGTATATGGAAAAAATGTTGATAAAAAGTTTATTGATAATATTCATAAAAAAATTTTGGATGGAATTAAACCAAATTTAGTTTTTATATTAAAAGTTTCTCAAAAAATATCAAGACAACGACTATTCAAAAGAAGATCTAAAAATAGATATGATAATTTTGCACAATCCTTTTATAGTAAAGCTCAAAATTCTTTCATCAAAATTGCAGCTAATAAAAAAAATTATTTTGTATTAAACTCCTCACAGAATGATAATTCTTTGGAAAAAAAAATTTTTAATATAGTAAACAAGTATCTTAAAATTTCATGAATTATCCTTCTTTTTTTGACACAAAAAACTCTCTTCAACTTTTTGGGCTTAACGAAAACTTTAATTTTTTATCAAATCTATATTTAAACAATAACTTACCAAAGATACTATTATTGTCCGGTATTAAAGGAATTGGAAAATCAACTTTAATAAATCATTTCCTCTTATCGATATTTGATGAAAAAAATTATTTAAAAGAAAAATTTTTAATTTCATCAAATTCTAAAATATATAACCAATTTCAAAATAATATTTTTTCAAATATTATTTACCTTAAAGGTTCAGATTTTAAATCAATTAAAATTGATGATATTAGAAATTTAAAAAAAAGAATTAATCAGTCATCAATTTTAAATAAAGATAGATTCATAATTTTTGATGATATCGAGCTATTTAATATAAGTAGTTTAAATGCTTTACTTAAAACAATTGAAGAGCCAAAGAAAAATGATTATTTCCTTCTTATTAATAACAAAGCTAAACCTTTACTAGAAACAATTAAATCAAGATCACTTGAAGTAAAGATAATTTTAAAAGAAGAAAAAAGACTTAATATAATAAGTGATTTATCCAAGTTACATAAGCTAGATTTTATTTTAGATCCAAAAGAGTCGAAATTATCACCAGGAAACTTCATTAAATTCAATTACGTTTTTAAACAAAACAATATCGATATAAACAGTGACTATTTATCTAATCTATCTTTATTGTTAGAGTTATATAAAAAAAATAAAGATATTTTATTTATAAATATGGCTTTTTTTTTATCCGATCTACATTTTCGGAATTTGAGTATAAAAAATACCAATAATAAAGATAGTTTTTATAATACTAAAAAATATGTTTTTGAAAATTTAAATAACTTTATATTATATAATATAAATCAAAAATCTTTAATAAACGCAATAAACCACAAAATTAATAATGGTTAAAAATTTTTATATTACAACACCAATTTATTATCCATCTGGAAAACCGCATATGGGACATGCATATTCAAGCATTGTTGCAGATATTTTTGCAAGATTCAAAAGACTTGAGGGTTATAATGTTTTATTCTTAACAGGAACTGACGAACACGGACAAAAAATTCAAAAAGAAGCAAAAAAAAATAATAAAGAGCCAAAAATTTTTTGCGATGAATTATCAGAAAATTTCAGATCTTTAACAAAAAAATTAAATTTATCAAATAATGATTTTATTAGAACTACAGAAATAAGACATCATAAATCTGTCATTGAAATATGGAACAGACTAGTTGCATCAGGTGATATTTATTTAGATAAATATAGCGGTTGGTATTCCGTGTCAGATGAAGCTTTCTATGATGAAGATGAAATAGAAAAAATAGAAGGTAATAAAGTATCAAAATTATCAGGTTCATCTGTTGAGTGGGTCGAAGAAGAGTCTTATTTTTTTAAACTATCATCATGGTCTGAAAAACTTTTAAATCTTTATAATAAAAATCCAGAATTTATACTTCCCAAATCCAGAAGAAACGAAGTTATAAAATTTGTAGAAAAAGGTCTTAAAGATTTATCAATTAGCAGAACATCATTTACTTGGGGTATACCTGTTCCTAAAAATAATAAACACATAATTTATGTATGGTTAGATGCTTTAACAAACTATATTAGTGCTCTAAATTTTCCAGATGTGAATGATGCAAAATATAAAAATTTTTGGCCTGCTGACATTCATATTATTGGAAAAGATATCTTAAGATTTCATGCAGTTTTTTGGCCAGCTTTTTTATTGGCTGCAAATTTACCAACACCTAAAAGAGTTTTTGGTCATGGCTGGATACTTTCAGAAGATAAAAAAATGTCAAAATCATTAGGAAATATTCTTGATCCTCTAGAAATTATTGAGAAATATGGAATAGATCAATTAAGATATTATCTAGTTAAAGAAGTGTCACTAGGAAACGATGGTTCTATTTCTTTAGATAATTTAAAAAATTGCATTAATAATGATTTAGCAAATAATTATGGAAATCTATGTCAAAGAGTTTTTTCTTTTATAAAAAAAAATTGTGCTAATAAAATACCAACAAGTACTAAATTAAATGAGGCAGACAAAACACTTTTAAACAACCTTAAAGATAGTTTACCAAAACTTAAAAATTTGATGAATAGTCAAGAATTAAATGATTATATTAAAATGGTAGTAAGCTTTTCGTTCGATGCGAATAAATATTTTAATGACTCTGAACCTTGGGAAGTTAAAAAAAAAGACCCTCAAAGAATGAGTGCAATATTGTTTACAATTGCAGAACAAATAAAAAACATCAGTATATTATTAAATCCAATTATTCCAAATGCTACAAATAAGGTACTTTCTATGATTAATATTTCAAAAGAGAATATAAGTATTGATAAAATCAAAGATGAAAATATTTTAAATCATAAAAAGGAACTTGGTAAATTAGAAATATTATTTAATAAAATTGAAGATGATAATTGATTCACACTGTCACTTAAATTACGAACCCATGTCTTTATCTTTAAAACAGACTATTGAGAGAGCTAATAATGATGGAGTGAAGTATTTGCTAACTATTTCAACCGAAGATAAAAGTTTTGATAAAATTCTTGATATAATATCCAATAATAAATGTGTTTATGGATCGTATGGAATTCATCCTCATGAAGCTAAAAATCATCAAACTATTAACTCAAAAGATATAGTAAAAAAAATTGCCCAAAATAAAAAAATAATTGGAATAGGAGAAACTGGACTAGATTTTTACTATAATTACTCGGATAAAAAAGACCAGATTAAATGTTTTGAAGAACATATTAATGCTGCACAAATCACTAAACTTCCATTAATTGTACATACTAGAAATGCTGAAGAAGAAACATTTGAAATCCTTAAAAAAAGAAAATTTGAAAAGAATTTCAAGATTTTAATTCATTGTTTTACAGGATCAAAAGAGTTTGCTTTTAAATTATTAGATCTGGGTGCATATATTTCTGCTAGTGGTGTAGTAACATTTAAAAAATCTGAGGATTTAGCTAACACTTTTAAAGAAATGCCAAATGATAGAATTTTAGTAGAAACAGACTCACCTTATTTAGCCCCTGTACCACTTAGAGGCAAATCAAATGAACCAAGTTATATAGTTCATACTGTAAAATTTTTGTCTAAATTAAAAAATCTATCATTTGAAGATTTTTCCAACATTACTTCTAAAAATTTTTTCGATTTATTTGGTAAACTAAATTGAAAAATAAATTTACTATTTTAGGATGTGGTAGTTCACTTGGTTCTCCTTGGATAACTAATTATTCAGCAAAATTAAAAAAAAACTCAAAAAATACAAGAACTAGGTGCTGTGCACATATTCAAAAAGGAGATTTATCAATTCTAATTGATTCATCCCCTGATATCAGAAACCAATATCTTAAAAATAAGATAAAGACTTTAGACGCAATCATTTATACTCATGAACATGCAGATCAAACCGCAGGTATATTTGAAATGAGACCTTTTTTTTGGAAAAATAAAAAAAAAATTCCAATTTATGGTTCTAAGAGAACTATTAAAGAATTAAAGGATAAATATACTTTTTGCTTCAAACAAACATATGATTATAAACCAATCATGAAAGCTAATATTGTTAAGAAAAAATTTAAAATTTTTAACAAAAATTATAGTATTGATATTGAGCCTTTAGAGGTTACTCATGGAATGATCAAAGCCACAGGTTACTTATTTGAAAAAATAGCTTATATTAGTGATTGCAATAAAATTAGTAAAAAAATTTCACAAAAATTAATTGATTTAGATTTTTTGATCATTGACTGCTTGAGAATAAATAAGCATCCCTCACATTTTAATTATGATGAAGCTATTGATTTTATTAAATTAATTAGACCTAAGAAAACAATATTAACCAATTTACATGTAGATTTTGATTATTTTGATTTGAAAAAAAAATTACCAAAAAATATAATGCCTGCTTACGATGGTTTAAATTTTAATTTCTAAATTAATTTTTCAATCAATCTTATAAATTTTTTTGAGTTTGGTTTGGTAAAAGAAGCAAATGTATCTTTAATCTTACCGTTTTTATCAATAACAATTTTATGAAAGTTCCACTTTGGTATAGCGCTCATTCCAAAATCTTTTTTAGCCCATTTGTAAAAGGGATGAGAATTAGATCCAATAACATTAATCTTTTCAGTCATGGGAAAAGAAATACCAAAATTAGTCTCACAAAAATCCTTAATTTGCTCGTTTGATCCTGGTTCTTGTTTAAAATTATTAGTCGGTACCCCTATAACAATTACATCTTTATTTTTATAATTATTATAAAGCGTTTGAAGATCTTCATATTGAGGTGTGTATCCACATCTGCTGGCTACATTTACTACCACAATCACTTTGTCCTTATAATCGCTTAGCTTTATTTGACCTCCATCGATAGCATTAAAACTATAGTCGTAAGCAACACTAGAATTTTCACCTAACACTTTATTAAAAAAACTTAACATAAATAAGATTATCAATAATTTCTTCATAATTTTAATGCTTTAATTACTGCATCAAAAGGTAAAAATAAACAATTATATCTATTAAAATTGTCGCTATTGAAAAGTTTTTTAAAATCAGCAAATTTTTTAGGAATTTTAATCTTCCTATTTTTTAAGATCTTTTTTAAGTTAATAAAATCATTTTTTATTGTTTGAAGAGTAAATTTTTTTATTTTTTTAGACAAAAGACTCGCTGAAGCTTCACAGTATACACAAGACTCAGTTTCGTATTTCATTGACACTATTTTTTGTTTATTTACTACTAGTTCTAAGGTTATTTTATCTCCACATAACTTATTTTTTAATGAGATTTTATGTGAATATTTATTATTTAAACCTACATTAGATGAATTAGAGGCTATTCTAATAATTTCTTTGTTAATCATTTTCTCGAAAAAATTAATAATAAAAAATAACCAAATAAAGTTGATAGTAATGATCCAGCTAAAACACCAATTTTAACTCCATCCATATATTCTATATTATTAGCAAACGCTAAGTTTCCTACAAATAAACTCATTGTAAAACCAATTCCAGTAAGTATTGAAACTGCATAAAAAGCTGGCCAAGTCGAGTTAGTGGGTTTATCAGCTAACTTAAACTTAACTGACAAGTAGGATAAGACAAAGACACCGATTTGTTTACCAAAAAATAATCCTAAAACAATTCCTAAAGGTACTGGATTTAACAAAGTAGCAAAAGTTAATCCTTCGAGAGAAACACCAGCATTAGCAAATGCGAAAACTGGCATAATTCCATAAGCCACATAAGGGGATAATCCATGTTCTAACTTCAATAATAAAGAATTCTTATTAACCTTAGTATCGTGTGGAATTGTTAAAGCTAAAAGCACCCCTGCTATAGTTGCGTGAATGCCAGATTGATGAGTAAAGTCCCATAAAAATAGTCCAACAATTAGGTAAGGAAGAAAAAAATTAATTTTGAATTTATTTAAACCTATAAGAACAATTATAGATATTAACATTAATATTAAATAAATGGATTGTATATTACCCGAATAAAAAAATGCTATTATTACAATTGCTCCTAAGTCATCTATAATTGCTAAAGCTGTTAAAAAAACTTTTAAAGAAATGGGAACTCGTTTTCCTAGTAAAGATAAAACACCTAAAGAAAATGCAATATCAGTTGCTGAAGGAATTGCCCACCCATTAAGAGTAGTGCTATCAGAATAATTCACAAATATGTAAAATAGGGCAGGTACGACCATACCACCTATAGCGCCAATTATAGGTAATAAAGCTTGTTTGGGATTTGATAGTTCACCCTGTAAAAATTCTCTTTTAATTTCTAGAGAAACGAAAAAGAAAAAAACTGCCATCAAGACATCGTTAATCCAATGTAATACACTTAATTTAAGACCAAAACTGTCTGTGCCAATTGTTATATATTTTTTTAAAATTGAAAAATAATCATCACTATAGGATCCGTTGCTTATAACTAATGCTAGTATCGCTGCTAACAAAAGCATTATTCCAGAAGAGGCCTCTAATTTAAAAAACTCTTTAAATGGTTTAGTAATGTGTTGGATCATAGATACTATTTACTTCTATAGCGCTTATCTTTCAATTGCCAAAAAGGTATAATTAACCTATAAAACAGACGATCGGGGCGTAGCGCAGCCTGGTAGCGCATCTGGTTTGGGACCAGAGGGTCGCAG
>VMHT01025639.1_pt1 | contig 31486 bp, 20 predicted proteins | sample 4693611 | NCBI WGS metagenome assembly VMHT01 (sample SAMN12280063, study PRJNA550983) | marine metagenome | isolation source: seawater sampled from same location over 5 years 0.02-0.2 micron viral filtrate | place: USA: collected off the coast of southern California halfway between the port... ...
AAAGGGAAGACGTCGCGAGCGTCATCGCGCACATCACGCGCGCCAGCGGCGCGCCCGTGAATCGCCCGACGGCGCCCATGCCGCCGCGACGAAACCAATCCAATCCGACGCAAAGTGCGGCACGGCGCGCACACGACGACGCGCGCGCGAGCGATGACGACGACGACGACGACGACGACCGGCGGCGCGCGCGCGCGACGCGCGACGACGACGAAGACGACGACGAAGACGACGACGAACGTCGAGGCGGCGGCGGCGATGCGGACGGCGACGCCGCGACGCGCGCGCGCGCTGACGACGACGCGCGCGGCGGCGACGGAAGAGACGTTTGAGTATCAAGCCGAGGTGCGCGCACGACGCGAGACGGCGCGCGAGTGGTGGCGAAGACGGAGGCGCGCGAGGGCGTCGCGCGCGCGACGGAAGAGAGCCTTCTAGAAGGCCTTCTAGAAGACGCGAGAGGGAACGGAGGGAACTTCGGCGAGACTGACGATCGCGGTGCTCGCGCGCGCGCAGGTGCACCGATTGATGGATTTGATCGTGAACTCGTTGTACAGCAATAAGGATGTGTTCTTGCGCGAGCTCGTGTCGAACGCGAGCGACGCGTGCGACAAGCTTCGATTCTCCGCGCTCTCGGACCCGAACGCCATGGGAGGGAACGAGGAGTTGAGAATTAAGATTAAGGGAGATCCCGAGGCGAAAACGCTGACGATCGAGGACACGGGGATTGGGATGAACAAAGAAGATCTCGTGTCGTCGCTCGGGACGATCGCGCGCTCGGGAACGGCCAAGTTTATGGAAATGTTGCAGAGCCGAAGCGACGGGGAAAACTTGATCGGTAAATTCGGCGTCGGCTTTTATTCGGCGTTTTTGGTGGCTGATAAAATCACCGTGTACTCCAAGGCGGCGTCGGGTGACGACGACAAGACGTGGGTGTGGGAGTCCGAGATCAACGCCAGCTCGTACACCGTGAAGGAGAGCGAAGAAGCCATCGCGCGCGGGACAAAAATCGTCTTGCACCTCAAGGAAGGATGCGAGGAATTCTCCACAGGGGAAAAGCTGTCGTCGCTCGTGAAGACGTACAGCGAGTTCATCTCTTTCCCCATCGATGTCTGGGCGAAGACGACCAAGGAAAAGGAAGTCGAAGACAAGGCTTCTACCGATGCTTTGAAGGAAGCGTGGGAGAAGAAGAAGATCGAAGCCGAGGCCAAGGGCGAGGAGTTCACCGAGCCGGAACCCAAACCCGTGAAGAAGAAGGAGTTCGAGCAAGTGGAAGAGTGGACGACGGCCAACAACGATAAGCCCATCTGGGTTCGTTCGCCCAAGGATGTCGAGCAAGAGTCGTATAACGAGTTCTTCAAATCCACGTTCAAAGAGTTCCTCGACCCGCTCGCGCACTCGCATTTCGCCGTGGAGGGCGACATCGAATTCCGCTCCATCTTGTTCATCCCAGGCATGGCGCCGTTCGAGCAACAGGACATGATGTCCAAATCGAAGGCTATTAAACTCTTCGTTCGACGCGTGTTCATCTCCGACGAGTTTGACGAGTCGTTGTTGCCGCGATACCTCACCTTCGTTCGAGGCGTCGTCGATTCTTCCGACTTGCCTCTCAACGTCTCTCGCGAAATCCTTCAAGAATCTCGCATCGTTCGCGTCATTCGCAAGCGCTTGATTCGCAAGACTTTTGACATGCTTCGTGACATCGCCGCGCGTGAAGGTGACGATTACGACACGTTCTGGGAAAACTTTGGACGTAATCTGAAGTTGGGCGTCATCGAAGACACGGACAACCGCAAGGATTTGGCTGAACTCTTGCGCTTCACCACGTCGAAGAGCGGCGACGACGGCGAGTTGCGAGGCTTGGACGACTACTTGAACGACATGCCGGAGGGCCAAAACAGCATCTATTTTGTCGCTGCAGACAACAAGGACGCCGCTGAAGCTTCTCCGTTCCTCGAAAAGCTCAAGCAAAAGGGCTTCGAAGTCTTATACTTGCTCGATCCGATTGATGAAGTCGCCATGGCCAACTTGGCGACGTTCAAGGAAAAGCCCATCGTCGACGCTTCCAAGGAAGCGCTTGATCTCGGTGATGAGGACGATGCAGACAAAGCCGCGCGCGAAGCGCTCGCGGAAGAGTACAAAGATCTCACGGACTGGATGAAGGCCACGCTCGGCGAACAAGTCGAAAAGGTTGAGGTGTCAAACCGTCTCACAGACACCCCGTGCGTCTTAGTGACTTCCAAATTCGGCTGGTCCGCGAACATGGAGCGCATCATGAAAGCCCAAGCCATGGGTGATAACCGCGCGCAAGATTACATGAAGGGCAAGAAGACGATGGAAATCAACCCCGCTTCTCCCGTCATCGCTCAGTTGAAAAAGATGAAGGAATCCGGCATCGCCGAAGCCGCAGACAACTGCCAACTCTTGTTCGACACCGCTTTGCTGACGTCTGGTTTCTCCATCGAGAAGCCATCTGTTTTCGCGAGTCGGGTCTTCAAGCTCATGACCGCGCAAGCCGCCGCTGCAGCGTCTGGAGACGACACAGTCACCCCTGAAATCGTCTGACAGAGCGCCGTTGTTTTTCCGTTCGTCGAAGACGTTCTAGATAGCAGCGCGCGGTTTTCGATTTGACTCGCACATTCAAACACACGAACGTGATTTAATTAATTTCTCTTCAAATACGTACTATTACAATCTCCGACGCTCCCTCGCGGACGCGACTCGGTCTGCGGTCTACTTCATCACGACGTCTTGGTTCTCCATGCTCGCCTTCTTCGCCGCATCATCTATCGCGTTTCTCGCCGCGCGCCGTTCGTTCCGCAGCGCGTGCCTCGCCGCTTTCCCCGTCCGCGCTTTACCGCTCACGCGCTTCTTCATCGCGTCGTGTTTGGCTTTCGTCCCTCGTTTCAATTTCAGCGCCTTCGAGTTTTTGCTGTCGCGCGCCTTCAAGGTTTTCTTCTTCTTGTTTTGCCATCCCGGAGCGACCATGACGCGCGCGCGATCGCCGCGAACGCGTCCTTCGCGCGCGTTTCTCGCGTCTCGATGTCGCGCGCGACGCTCGGGACCGCGAGACGCGCGAGAGTGCGGCGAGAGCGACGAAGGGCGCCGGCGGCTGGTGACCTATGATTTGCTATGACCAATACTATCGGCGTTCGTCCGCGGCTCACGCGCGCACGACGCCGTTGATGCGCTTAACTTTATCGTCCACCCAGGTTTTGATTGTCCCGAAGTGCAACGTCGAGACGCCGACGGCGGCGCCGGCGAAGACGGCGTACCTAACGCCGACGGCGTGCGAGACGAGTTTCGTCGCGCCGGTGCGCACGGCGATGCTCTGTAACGCCGAGCACGACTCACATTGAGGATAGAAACGCTGCAAAGGCACGCCGCGAATGAAGTTGAACACGCGTCTGGTCGTGGACGCGCCTCGATTCGCCGCCGCGCGCGCCCCGCTACCGAACGCGGTCTTGTTCGGCGGCATGTGGTCGCCGATGACCTTGCCTTTCGAGCTTCCGCAGTGATGACAGCCAAATTTTTTAAACCACTTTTGCAGCGTTTTTTTCTGTCCTTCGCTCGCGTAATCGCTGCCACGCGCGGCGATACTCTTGTACGCGTTCGCGCCCACGCGAGAGACGTCGCTCGGTAAAATCCTTCCCAAATTGCCTCGACTCAGCGCCATAAACGTCGCGAGCCCGACGCCGACGTCTCGCGCGACTTCGTCCTCGTCCACCCCCATCGCCGCGTTCCAACTCGACCGTCGCCGAGATTTCGAGCGTCTTTTGCCTCGCCGACTTTTATCATCGCTATATAAATTCACCGTCTCTCTCGCCGCGTGTCCGCTCGCCGCCGCGCTCGCGCTCGCGCACGCTGCGCTCAGCGCGCCGCCGAGCGCGCCGCCGTAACACCCGACGTTTAAAATCAGCCCGATCCTCTGCGTCGCGATCGCGGACAGCGCGAACGTCACCGATGACGACACCGTCGCCATCACCGTGTCTCGCATCGCGTTCGCCGCGTCATCGCGCGGCGCAGTCATCGGCTTTCGCGCGCGCTGCAAATTTGCAAATTTTTAAACGCGCGCGACGGCGCGTTCGAGCGCGTCTCTCGCGCCGTACCGCGCGCGCGCACGATTCGCGCGCGCGCGTCGCGTCGACGCTCGACGCGTCGCGTCGCGTTCGCGCGTTCGCGCGCGCGCGTCGACGTGTAGCGCCGCGCGACGCGTGGTCGTCGCCCGACGCCGCAGAGCGACGCGCGTCATGGGGAGCGCGGCGTCGACGCCGACGCGCGGCGACGACGAGGGCGATCAATGGGAGACGCTCGACGCGACGGACGACGCGGCGGACGCGCGCGAACGCGCGAACGACAACGACCGAGGTGGCAGACATCATCGTGCGCGACGCGCGGAAGATGCGACGACGACGACGACGACGACGACGACGTCGGCGACGAGACGCGAACGAGAGGGAGGCCGATCGACGACGCGCGCGACGACGCGCGCGTCCACGGCGTCGGTGAGCGGGACGTACGGGGAACTCCGACGGAGTCTAAAGGCGATGTGCGAGACGCGAGACGCGACGCCGGAGATTACGGATGTGTTTTGGTACGAGATAGGGAACGCGGTGAGTGAACCGATGACGTCGGTGAGCGAGAGGACGCTAGATGAAATACTGCGGCCGTATGGACGGGCGTTGTTCGTGAATAACGCGCGAAATGGTGGGTTGTATAAGTTGGCGAAACACGCGGCGAGGCAACTGAGCGTGGCGAGCGGAAACGCGCGCTCGACGCCGGTGAGCGCGATAAACGTCACCTTGTTGGTGTCGATATTCATCAAGTATTTCATCGAATTCGCGAGTGAGGGTGATGGCGGATTTGGTGGCGTCGCCGCGCTCGGGGGTGGGCGCAGCGAGCGAGTGCGCGCGCTCGCCGCTACGTTTGCGCGAGACGAGCGCTGGGAAACCGGCGGAGGACCGAACGCGTCTTTGGAGAACACTTCGCCGTTTGACGACTTACTGCGAGCGTGTGTAGATGTTCTATGCGGCAAACACGTCACAGCGCAGGCGATGGCGTTGCATGTTGCGTGCGCGCGGCTTTTGCTCGTCGCGACGTCGTCGCAACTCACGTTCAATCTCGACGACGCCGAGGCGAGAGAAATCGGGCATCCACTCGCTCGCAGGATCGCGGCGATCGGTTCAAGCGACAGCAGGCGCACGGGCGTGCTGATGTGCGCGCTGTTGCGTCGCGTCATCGAGCGACCACCAAACATCGATGATATTTACGAAGGCGCGGTCAACAGAGAGAACGCCGAAGCTAATGGAATCACGCGCGGCATGGCGAGCGTGCTAAGTTCGATGCTTTCCATGCGCAGTAAGCCGAACAAAGACGTCACCGATAATACGGGGTCTCACGTCGTCATCAAGTGCGCGCACACTTCTCGATCTCCTCTCGCGGACGAGTGCGCAAATTTATTCCTGGCGTTGTGTACGCACGGCGCTTTCGGCAACCGCGACGAGAATCCGTTTCGCATTGCGGTAAAAAATATGAAGGACATCTCGTCGCGTTCGTCCGTGGCGTCGAACAAAAGACCCTCGGAGTTGGTGGACTTTGAGCGGCTCGCTGTTGCTCTGAGCGCATCCTTGTGTACCGACGTCGGCTTGTTGCTTTCGTACGTGACGCTATCCACAAACTCACGGTTCGTTTCACATTTGAGCTCGAGTGCGGCGACGTCGAGGTTTGTACAAGGGCTACTCAAAGAGCTGTACGAAGCGGAATCAAACAAACTTGCACACGTGTCGCAGTTGATTGTCACGATATTTTTGATCCTGTCTCAGGACGTGCGGTTCAACAGGATGATGCAGACGGAGACGATCGCGTCGTCAAATTGGTACAAGGAACGCATCCTACAAAACAGTTCGCTCGCAAGTTTAATAGTTGTCGTCCTTTCACGCACGATAAAGTACAACGTCGCAAAAACTGCCACAGTTTCAAAAATGTTGAACGCACTCGGCAGCATCGCCAACATGGCATGCGTCACGCGCGACATTTCTGGTTACGCGGCGCAACGCCTGGTGAATACTCTGGCGTTGTTCACGCGCAGGTACTTCAAAATCACTCGCGAAAATGCTTTGTCTAGCGATGGTTTACGCGAGCCCTTTTCCGACGCGGACGTGTGCGAGGACTTTATTCGGGTCATTTTCGAGATACTAAACTGTCTCGCCACCGATCTCGATTCACTCGAACACAACCCGGAGATTGTCTACGCGCTCATGCACCGCGAAGAATTGCTCACGACGTATCGAACGCACGAGGTGTTCGCGGAGTACGTGCAAAACATTGAGACCGTGCTGCAGCATTACAAAGACGCCGTCGAATCGGCACAGAATCGTGAGACTGATAGCCCGATTTCCGTCAGACGTCTCAAGCGCGTGATTTCGGAGACGTCGTTGACGCCGAGTCCGCAAAAGCGAAACCAAAACGCGTGCGATCGCGATTGTTCCGTGCATGATTTCCACCCCATGCGTTTCGCGTACGTCGAAGACGAAGTGAACGCGCCGTACTTTTTAATACCGTACGTGTGGGGCGTCGTGCACGCGCAAAGCGGCGTGTTTTGGAATCGCTCCGCCATCGCGCTTTTTGCCGCCGACGCAGACGCCGACGCGTCGTTGCATTCGAGCATGTCAGAGGACGGTCCATCATCGGCCGTCGTGTAGCATCATAGCCAGCCTCGAATAGTTAGAAGAAGATTGATTCATCATCGCGTCGCGCTCGTCGCGTCACTCATCGACTCCTGAAAGCGCTCCATGCTGCACCACGCCATCGTCATCGTCGCCGCGGCCGGGCGCGGCGGTCGCGCGCCTCGCCCCGGCCGAGGTGGACGTTCGAATCGAAGCGACGCGCCCGATTGGGCCAAGCCGCCCGCGGAAGGACGACAAAAACGCGCGTCGACGTCGAAGCCGCCGCCTAACGGTGGCGGCGGTCGCGGTGAAAGAACGAACGACGGCGCGCGCGCGGCGTCGTCGAAGGCGACGACGAGCAAAGGTGAACCGTCGCGCGAGCGCGCCGTGCGCGCTTCCGATGATTTGCGAGCGGTATCAGCGAATGCGTCGACGAAAAATTTTGACGACGGTGGACGCGGGACGACGACGTTATTTGACGACGGCGGACGCGGGACGACGCTCGAGGAGTGCCTGCGATACGAGCGAGAGGGGCACACGTGCATACGAGGCGCGGTGGACGCTATGGAAATGATACCTATGGTGAAGGCGCTGAGCGGCGAGATTATGTCGCGACGCATGGAGGCGTACCGACATCGAGTGTCGGTGCTGTGCCCGCAAGTCGACGCTCGCGAGTTGCGAGACGTGGAAGACGCGAAGCGCGCGCTGAAGAAGCACTCGCAGGAGGACGTGGGATTTTTACAAACGTTCAATCTGCACAGAGAGCAAACTAGCGCGGCGCGTGAGTACATAATGAGCAAGCGATTTGCAAAAATCGCCGCCGAACTCATGGGGTGCGAAAGAGCTCGAATTTACCAATCGTGCATTTTCGTAAAAGAGCCGGGCATGGCTGAAACGAACTGGCACTCGGATTTAAATATGGTACCACTCGACACGAACGACTTCGTCACACTTTGGATTCCACTGAGGTCGCTCGAAGAGGATGACGCCGCGTTGCACTTTGCGAACCGTTCGCATCGAGATTTTTCACTTCCGTATTGGCGCACTTTGGAAGGCATGGAAGATCTCGAAGGGCGGTACGAAATTGACACGTACGACGAGCTCGATTTAGGTGACCTTACCGCACACCACGGGTGGTGCCTTCACTGGAGCCCACCGCAACCGGAAGATTGCGTCCCTCGATACGCGCTCAGCGTGTGCTACTTCGCCGACGGCGCTCGACGATTGGACACGGATCAGCTCCGCCGCGTGCCGCACGACGAAGACGCGTGGTCTTACGATAGCTGGCTCAAAGATATTAAACCCGGGGCCGTGGCGAAGCATCCAGAGTTACCGATAGTTTGGCCTTAGTGAGTGGGCGTTGTTAATATAATATTCAATCTACTGCAAGTCGGCTAAGATGGCGCGTTCCTCCGGAGTCAGCCCGTCGTCTGGGTCCTCTTCCTTGTCCGCGTTGTACCAGTTGCCGTCGTAGTCCACAGGCAAGGGCGGATTGAGCCTGTGATTTGAAAAGAAAGGTGTCAATTGGCGTGCGTGAAACGGCGCGGATTTCTCTTACCAAAAGTCACCGGGAGTCGTCAACTGGTGAAACTTGACGCGCTCGTCGCCTTCGTCGCCCAAGCAATCGAACACAGCGTCGGCGCGAGAGAAATCCTCGTCTTCGCTGTAAATGCTCTTCGTCACGCAGCACCGCATACCCGCCGCCTTGGCCGCGGTGCATCCAATGTGGGTGTCTTCCACGACGACGCATCGCGCCGGATCGACGCCGAGCGTCTTCGCCGCCAAGTTGTAAATATCTGGGCTCGGCTTCTTCTTCGGCACGACGTCCCCCGCGAACACGGGCATACGATCGGCGTATTCAGGCAGCATCGTGTTCACGATCCCTTGCACCGCCTTTTCGTTCGACGTCGAGCACACCGCCACCTTGGCGCCGTGTTCCAACGCCTCCGCGACCATTCTCTTCACACCCGGTCGCAACGGCAGCGCGCCCTCGTTCACGAGCTCCAAGAACATTTCCGTTTTTCTCAGGTGTAGCTTTTTCACCAACTCCTTCCGCGCCTCTGGGTCGGTGACGCTCTTCCACGGCTCCGCGTCCGGGACGCCGTCAAAGTAGTGCGTCATGCGCTCCTTCCCGCCCCCAATCTTCAGCAGCTCCCCGTACAGCGCCACGTCCCACTCGTGATCGAGCCCGAACTCTTTGAACGTTTTATTAAACGTCACCCGGTGCCCATCGCGCTCGGTCTCGCACAGCACGCCGTCGCAGTCGAACAGCAGCGCCTCGGGGTAGTCAAAGTTTCGCAGCGCCCGCGTCGGCGTCGCGCGTCGCGCGCGCGTCGTTCGCGATCCGATCGCGCGCGACGCCATCGCGCGCGATCCAATCGCGCGCGTCGACGCGCGCTGCGCAGACGCGGCAGGGCGCGCTCGCGGTCGCATCATCGCGTCGCGCTCTCCCGTCGAGGGTCCCTCTGCGCGTTATCCGATGGCGAGCCGACGGCGCGCGCGACGCGCGAGTGCGCGACGCCGCGCGCGGATGTCGAGCGCGGCGACGGCGCGGAGCGCGCGCGCGCCGTCGACGAACGCGCGCGCGGCGAGACGTCGGCGCGCGACGCGCGCGACGGCGAGCGCGAAGGACGCGCGCGACGCGTGGACGCGCGCGCGAACGGCGTGGCGACGAGCGACGCGCGGCGAGAAAGGCGACGACGACGGACGAGCGACGATGGGAGGAACGACGTTCGAGGCGCGCGAGGACGCGACGGCGACGTGGCGCGAGCTGGAGGCGACGGCGGAGGGGAGACGCGAGACGACGGACGCGGAGCGCGCGGACGCGCGCGCGGAAACGCGGACGTTCGACGCGGAGGGAACGCCGAGGTTAAAATTGTATCGCGACAGCGCGTCGTGGTGCCCGTATTCTCAAAAGATTTGGATGCAGCTGGAGGAGAAGCGGATCCCGTACGCGCTCGAACGCATCAACATGCGCTGTTACGGCGCGAAGCCGCGCAGTTTTACGGCCAAGGTGCCGTCCGGGGCGCTGCCAGTGATTGAACTCGACGGTCAGACGATCACGGAATCGAGCGTGATCGCGCGAGTGATCGAACAGGAGTTTACCGAGCACAAGAGCTTGCTACCGTACGCCCCGGGGAGCGCCGAAGGTTCTCGAGCGACGAAGCTCATGCGACTGGAACGAACGCTCTTTTCGAGATGGATGCAATGGATCACGAGTTCGTGGTCGGACGCCACGGCGCAAAGCGAGTACTGTCAAGTTTTGGACGAGGTTGACGCAGAGCTCGCGGCGAACGGTGGAGGGGCGTACTTTATGGGAGAAGAGTTCACCCTCGTCGACATCGCGTTCGCGCCGTTTCTCGAACGCATGGCGGCGAGCATCTTGTACTACAAGGGCGTGAAGATTGAAGGAAACGGCGGTCGATGGCCGAACGTCGACAGATGGTTCGCCGCGATATCGCAACGCAAATCGTACGCGGGCATCAAGAGTGATTACTACACCACCGCGCACGATTTGCCGCCGCAGCTGGGAGGATGCGCCGAAAACGGCGACAACGCCGAAGCACGCGACGCCATCGACGGCGTCGATGGCGTCAATTGGCGTTTGCCTCTCGGACCATTGGACGAAAACAGTTTAGAACCTTGGTGGGGCGTCGATGATCCTCGCGCAGCTCGCGTCGAGGCTGCCCTGCGCGTCATCGGCAATCGCGAAAACGTCGTTCGATTCGCCGCGCGCGGTTGCGGCGAAGCGGGCCAGCCCGCTTACTCGGCGCCGTTGTCCGACCCGAACGCTCGACCCGGGGAACAGCACATACCTGCTGTCGACGAAGCGCTTCGAATCGTCGTGCACGCGATGCTTGACCATGATTTCGACGCGGCCGCACCCGCGCCCGTCGCGGTGAGCGGCGCCTCGTCCTTTTCCGCGGCTCCGACCATCGCGTCGTTGGCTTACCTGCGAGACCGAATCGGTGTCCCACGAGACATGAGCTACCCAGCAGCGCGTCAATTCAGAGCCTACTTGAACTGGGCGATCGATAGCCTAGCCGCGCTTTAATTTTAACGCGCACATACGCAAACATTTCCTAGAAAGAATTCGATGCCTTCTCGCGGTCAAGCGTTACTATTTCGCGAGATCGCGCGATGGTCAACGGCGGCGAAATTGGGGTGAAAGCATTACATATTCGGACGCTTCGGGCGCGTTTCGTTTGTGAAAATCACTCCCGTGTTGAGGAGAAAGTCTGCGACGCCGCGAAGTAGGATCATGTCTTCGTTGGGATAGTACTTACCACCTCCGCGCCCTTTCGCCTTTTCTGGTCGAGAAGACGGCAAGAACGAAAAAGCGGCGGAGAATTCCCGAGGCCCCGCACGAATGGGAGCGTCAAAGTGGCACGGGACGATGCGATTAAAGTCCCACTTCGCGACGCGTCTCGCCCACTCGTTGACAGGCTCGGGAACGTTCTCGTACACCAGCGTACCTACAACCGGGGCGACGATCAAACGATTCGTAATATCGCGCCAACTTTTCTCTGGGGAGAGCAAGTCATTCGGGCCAAAGTACAACGCCTGCAACGCGTTTCGCTGCCAACCCAAACGCAGTAATTCCGATCGACTCATGTCCTTAGACGTCGTCGTGCGACTCAGGGCCTTGGTCTTTATGTCGAACAAGTTCAAAAACTTCAACGCGCTGATTGTGAAGTTATCGTCGTCCCCGCTCTCTTCTAAATCCCTATCTGGAATGCAGTCGGGGATGTTCTCGCTCACGTACACCACGGCGTCCGTAACGAGCAGCGTCTTTGATGGCTTGTGCAAAAACGCCGCTTCGATAAACGAGACGTACGACGCAACGCCGAGAGCGGGCGGTGATAAGAGCTCGTACTCAAACTCGTCGTCCCACGGCGGACGATCTTGTCCTAAAGTTCCGGTCTTGTTGATGCCGAAAAACTGCGGGGGTAAATTTATCGGCCAACTCCACTGCTGTGGGACGATCCAGCACTGCGCCTTCGGGTACTTGCGCTGAAACGGCCCGACGAAAATTTTGTGCTCGAACAAAGTCGTGGGCAAAACCACGTGCTCAACGGGGGCGTCGAGCTCGTCCAACAGCGCGACCATCTCCGCCGTCGGCGCCACCGGCGCGTGCACCCACAACCCGCCGGTTTTCAATTTGATCACAGTCATTCGCACGTTTACGCTCACATTCAACCCCAACCCGATCCCTTGCTTTTGCTCGAAAAACCACATCCGTCCCGGGTCGACCTCGTACCTGTACGTCTGCCGCGCGAACGCCGGTACGAGTGGAAACAGCGGCGGCGGCGCAATGAGATACCGCCTTCCCTTGCTCTCGTCTGATTCTCCCGTCCCTCGCGTCATCGCCGTTCGGCTACTTCGGTCGGCTTGCGCGTTACTGTTACCGCCGCGCGCGCCACCGCCGAGTCGTCCTCGCAACGCCGCCGTGGCGCCCAACGCGGCGCCCGCCAGTCCCAACGCGGCGCCCGCCGTCGTCGGCGACGTTGGCAACGCTTCCAGCGTCTCCGGCATCACCGCCCGCGCGCGCGACGATCGTCGTCGCGCCCCGATGAAACTCGCTTGACGCACCGCGTTCCCATCGCTCGTCGTCGCCGCTCCGCGCACGAACGTTGACGTGGACGCGCGCGCCGGTAAAGTCATCCGCGCCGTCGCCGACTCACGACGTCTCGATGTCGTCGATCTATCGCGCGGTCTTTTCGCACTCACGCCGTCAGTCGCGCAGTGTCGCTCTATCCAAAAGGAGGAGGAAGCGAGAGGAGAAAACGCTCGCCGGCGATATCAAACGTACCGGTTGCGGACTGGTTGCATTAGATTACATTTCAATTGTACATCGTCCTGTTCGTTTTCATCCCCATTGCCGTTGGTTGGGCGGAGGAAACGGCGGCGGCATCGGCGCACGTAATGGAGGCAACGGCGGCGGACCGCCGGGCATCCCGCGCTGAGCGTTAGTCGGCATCGGTGGTGCGTTGCCGAATCCCACCACCATTTCGCTCATTTGCGCCGGCGCCATTTGCGACATGAACGGTGGTGCCATTTGCGCCCGCTCCACGCCGAATCGAGTAGCCCTTTGCTGCGGTTGCGCAAACTCTAGCAAGGATACACCACCGTCGTCCGACATACCGAGCGCGGACATATCCTGCTGCAAATTCGCCCATGACTCAGCACTCATCAAGCCCTCGTTCGCTTTGGAAACGTCGTCGTCCTTCGACTCTCCCTTGAAGCCGTACTTCTTGCCGAAGCGATAAATTTCCAAAAGCTCTGATTCAAACTCGCCTCGAGCTTGCAGATCGAGATACTTCTCGTAAAGCTTCACCGCAGTACGCGCGTCTTCGATGGAGTCGTGTGTTTCACCTTGAATGTCTTCGCCGAGCAAGTACGTCGCCAGAAACTTGAGCGATAACTTGCGCTGGCGCTTGAAATGGAAAAGTTCTACGGTGTCGATGACTTGCTCGGGAGGGACGACGATGTTAATCATCTTGAAATCCTGTTTCAAGCCATGCCCAACGAAAATGCATCCGGCGTCGATCAAATAACGAAGTTTCAGGTACGCGTGCTTCAGCTGCGTGATGAAATGCCGACTCGTCGCTGGATCCAAATCGCCTGGTACCAAACCACTGAATCGCGTCAAGTAATCGTGCACGGGCTCGACCGCGCGAATGTAGTCGTCGATTATAGGCGTCAACTTTTTATCCCCGTGACCGCGCACGACTGAAACACGCGCCAATCCAAGCCGTGCGGGCACCGATTCATACTCGGTGCCGTCGTCGCGAGTGGACATGATCGGCGGCGCGAGCGAGACAAACTCGGCGTCGATGCCGAGCAAGACTCCCGGACCGGGCGTATCTTCGCCGACGCACGAGAACGGCACAAACGGCATCCCTCGAGGAACAGACATATCCAGTGTAATTTTCCTGTACAGCTCAAAGGTTATCGGCGACGGCGGTAGCGGTAGCGGCGCGGGCTTCTCAACCTTTGTGTACATGCAAAGGCATGGAACTTTCAGCTGTCCGTACAGTTGTGTGACTTCGTCCCTGGAAACTTGACTGACCACGAAGTCGTTAAACAGCAACCACTCGTTGGGCGTGCCTGGAGCCGACGTACGAGCCGTCGCTGGTGTACTGGGACTCGTCGTCGGCGCGGCGGGCGGCAGGCTAGTCGCATCTGTCGCGCTCGTTTTCACCGTGACATCCGACTTGTTGAGTGGCGAAACGCCCGGCGTGCTTCCAGGCTTTCTTGGCGACGCCGTGAAGTCGCCCGCGACGTCTACGTACGGTGGCTTTACCTTGATGAAGCTCACCAGATGACCGGAAATATCGGAAGTCTTGGTCTGCCGTAAATCAGAACCTTTTTTGATTTCGTCGTCGATGTTTCGACTAAACACGACGAGTCCGGTGAGCTCGTACACTTCAGAGTTCCCCACGTCTTGGAACTGCGACTGATCCAGCGCATGTTTAGCTTCGAGTGTCTTCTTATCTACATCCAGCACGACTTGAATGAAATGCGGTAGCCATCGTTCTCCAACCTTGCCACCGAACGCGTCCATCGTCGGAGGTGCGAGCGTGTCTACGCCCCACCAGTGCAAATCCTTCAAGTCAGCCATGCCGAGATTCACGGACAGCACGGTCGGCAGCGACAGAGGCAAGCGGTTTTGCTTCATGCGCGTATATGCCTTGTGTCCTTCGCACCACGCGCGCATTTCTTGCGAAACGGCGAGTGACTTGCTCAGCAAATCCACGAACGCCGGCCGTTGACCGTCTCTCGTCGAAGGGTACTGCAAATCCACTTGAAAGTTTCGTATTTCCTTTGATGCGGTCACCGCGCATTGCGTGCATTTGAGCGTCTCTTTTGAAATCGTTCCAAAAATTGACTCACGAGCTGTGTGACCCGTCGGGGCGATATCGCCGAGCGCTTGCCGTCTCGACAATTCTTCCTTGTTCAATTGCTCTAAAATAAATCGCAAAAACGCCTGCACGCGGCGAATGGGAGAATGCTCGGCGCGAGCTTCAAGCTCATCGTGACCTTCGATTAAACCAAGTGCCGCTGCTTCGCGCACCTGGCGAAGCGTGCGCAAAAAGTTAAGAGGCTGCGTCGCGAGTCCTGGCGGGCAGGCGCTCAGCATGTGCGACAAAAAGCTCATTTCGCACGTCAAACAAAACTCCCGTTCGCACGTGTGTCCGACAACCTTCGAACGCAACTCCGGCACGAAATTCAACATCTGTAGCACCGGGTTAACGTAGCAATTCGCCAAGTCGTTCGTCAACCCCGGCAATCGCGTCTTATTATACGCTGAAAAGTCAAACTCCTCATAACGCCTCTCTGCCGTCATTGCCGAGCGATTGCACTCCACCCGCGCGTACATTTCTGGCAAGCCCTTCTTCTTCGTCTCGATCACTTTGGCGCCGTGCAAACTGGAATTCGACTTGTATTCAGCCTTGGCGGGGTTCACCTCTTCCGCGGTGAGACCACACGCTAATAACTCCTCGGGAAGCTCGAAACGTTGCTGCGACAGCACGACCTCGTCCACCGGCGCCGTAGGAAACGACTCGTTGTTCACGTACGGTTCCTCGTTCGAGCTGTATATGTGCACCCAACCTGAATCATCGTTGAACGCAACCATCTCACCGGTCGAACACACACTTTGACCGACTATGGAAGCACCATGCGTGTCGATTTGATAGTTGAACGGGGCCACCGCAGGATTCGTCACATCGAGCGTTCGCACGGCGCCGGTGGCGCCAGCTATGCTCAGCGTCGGAGACTCGTAGCCGTGATTAAATTCCACCGACACTGGACCTGCGGGAAATTGTATCTGATTCACTAATCTCGCGTTGAACCTCACGTCAAACACCTTAATGAACTGGTCCAACACCACTTGTCCAGCCCTGAGCGTCGTGCCGCACGTCACGACAAGATCTCCCTTCGCCGTGACGCACTTGACGGTGCCGGACCCGTGTGCCGTGGCTACTAGCTCTTGACGCATGCTATTTCGCGCGTCGCGAAAACTAAGCTCACCATTTACCTGTCCGACGACGAGCAACGAGCGCTGGGTCCCCCAATCCATGGTCTCGCAGCCTTGACTCGTCTCGGCGGATTTCAACAACACGCCTCTCGTCATGTCGTACTGTTCGATGACTGGCGTCGCGCGCCCGACGAACAGCTTACCCGCGATTCGCCCGTTTGGATGTTGATACGCCATCGCTTTCAACGCGTTTCTTTCGCCGTCGCACTGCGCGCATCGCAGCGTTTCCACTCCCCCACTCGTGTGAAACGTCACGCTCGACGCGCTCAGGCTCAGCGCTCCGCTCGCCAACGGCACGACTTGCGTGATGGCGTGCGCGTGCGCTTCGACGGAGACGTGTCGACCGAGCGTCGGAGCGTACATGGCGGTCAACCATCCGTCTTCGGTGCCGCAATACAGTAACTCTTCGCCGAGATCGAACGCGATCGAGGTAATTCTCGGTGGCAGATGACCTTCGTCCAAGAGCTCGGGTTGCAGCGTCGTGCTCGCGTCGAACGCGAACGCGGGAAGCAGCGCGACGGGACCGGGGGCGTGAGGCGCGACGACGCCCGAGCCGTAAGCATGATCGTGCGCGGCGCCCGCGTGGGCGTAGTGCACGGCACCACCGCCGGGATAGAACGCCCGCCCGTTGGGGTCCATGGCGCGAGGCGCGAGATGAGGCGGTCGTTGATTTTCGCATCCAGAGCGGCGCGCGCGGAGCGCCAAGAAGTCAAACGCGAGTGGGACGTGGGTTAATGCATTTCCATTCGTTACAATTTAGAAGTAGACGAGATGATGACGTCGTCGAGGAGGTGAAGAAAACGAACCTAAATCAACTAAGCTCTCGAGAGCGCGCGCGCAAAATCGTGAAGCAATTCGCGACAATTTTCCGCGTTTACGCGCCGCACATGACGCAATCGTCCTTGTTCGTCAAGCTGCATTGGAGCTTGGCGGCGAGGTAGGCTTCCTTCTCTTCCTCCGACATCTTATCAAGGTCAGCCTTGGTCGGCTTGCGCGGCGACGCCGGCGCTTCGTTTTCCTTGTCAACCTTGGTCACCTGCTTTTGCTTGACGTCGACGGTGAACTTGATGGCGTCCGCGGCCGCGCGAGATCTGAGGTAGTACATACCGGTCTTCAAACCCTTCTTCCACGCGTAGAAGTGCAACGACGTGAGCTTACCGCTGTTAGGATCGCTCATGTGCACGTTGAAAGACTGCGACTGGTCGATGAAGGCGCCGCGGTCCGCCGCCATGTCGACGAGGATGCGTTGTTTGATTTCCCAAACCGTCTTGTAAATGGCCTTGAGGTTCTCCGGAATTTCCAAATCAGCGACTGAACCATTGTTGGCGATCAAGGAGTTCTTCAATTCGGGATCCCACAAGCCAAGCTCGGTCAAATCCGAAAGCAAGTGCTGGTTTACGACGGTAAACTCGCCGGACAACACCCGTCGCGCGTAGATGTTCGACGTGTACGGTTCGAAGCACTCGTTGTTGCCGAGAATTTGAGAAGTAGACGCGGTCGGCATCGGGGCAACGAGCAGCGAGTTGCGAACACCGTGTTGCGCGATCGCCGCACGCAGGCCAGCCCAGTCGTGACGGTCGCCGCCCGGCATTTCCGTCAAACCCCACATGTCGGGTTGCAAGATGCCCTTTGAAACCGGACTCCCTTCGTACGTCGTATAGGGACCTTCGACGACGGCAAGCGCGTTGGATTCCGTGAGCGCAGCGAAGTAGATCGTTTCGAAGATTTCAGCGTTGAGCTTTTGCGCTTCCGGAGAGTCGAAAGCCAAGCCAAGAAGGATGAAGACATCCGCCAAACCTTGCACACCGAGACCAATGGGGCGATGACGCATGTTCGAGCGCTTCGCCGTCTCCACCGGGTAGTAGTTGACGTCGATGATGCGGTTCAGATTGCGCGTAACCTTTCGCGTGATTTCGAACAACTTATCGTGGTCGAAATAACGTTCCTTCGCCTTCAGAGAACCGACGAGCTTCTTCACCTCCGTGCGACCAGTGGGCGAAGACGGGTTGTTCTCGATAACGAATCGTGGGAGCGCGATGGAAGCCAAGTTGCAGACCGCCGTTTCCTCCGGGCTCGTGAACTCCACAATCTCGGTGCACAGGTTGGAAGACTTGATCGTGCCGAGGTTTTGTTGGTTGGACTTGCGGTTGCACGCATCCTTGAAGAGCATGTACGGGTTACCAGTTTCCACCTGAGACTCGAGAATCGCGAACCACAACTGTTGCGCCTTGATGGTTTTCTTGCCCTTGCCTTCGGCTTCGTACTTTTGGTAGAGGGTTTCGAATTCCTCACCCCAGCAATCGGCCAAGCCCGGGCACTCATTCGGGCACATCAACGTCCAATCACCGTTCGCCTCGACGCGCTTCATGAACAAGTCGTTCGTCCACAACCCATAGAAGAGATCGCGAGCGCGCGCTTCTTCTTTGCCGTGATTCTTGCGAAGGTCAAGCCAGTCGAAGATGTCCGCGTGCCACGGTTCGATGTAGATGGCGAAAGCACCCTTGCGCTTGCCGCCACCTTGGTCGACGTAACGCGCCGTGTCGTTGAACACACGCAACATCGGGATGATGCCGTTGGACGTACCGTTCGTGCCGCGAATATAAGAGCTCGTGGCGCGAATGTCGTGAATGGACAAACCAATGCCGCCAGCGGACTTGGAGATGCACGCGCACTCCTTCAAGGTATCGTAGATACCTTCGATGGAGTCTTCTTTCATGGCAATCAAGAAGCAAGACGAAAGCTGCGGGCGCGGCGTACCAGCGTTGAACAGCGTCGGCGACGCGTGCGTCATCCAGCGTTCGCTGAGCATGTGATACGTGTCGACGGCCTTTTCAATATCCTCCTTGTGGATGCCTATCGACACGCGCATGAGCAAGTGCTGCGGGCGTTCGACCACCTTACCATCGATTCGCAACAAATACGAGCGCTCAAGAGTCTTGTAACCGAAGTAATCGTACTCGAAGTCGCGATCGTACACAATCTCCGCGTCGAGACGTTCGGCGTTCGCCTTGATGATTTCGTACACGTCGTCCGCGAGCAACGGTGACCACTTGCCGTTGCGCTCATTCACGTGCTCGTACATTTGCGTCATAGTCTCGCTGAATGACTTCTTCGTCGTCTTGTGCAAGTTAGACACGGCGATGCGAGCCGCGAGTTGCGCGTAATCCGGGTGCTTGGAAGTCATCGACGCCGCGGTTTCCGCCGCGAGCTCATCCAACTCCTTCGTCGTGACGCCGGCAAACACGCCCATGCACACCTTTTGCGCGACGATCACCTACGGCGAAAAAGCGATGAAGCGATCGGTCAGTGTGTGTTTTTCGTTCACGAGCGCGCGTTCGCGATGTTACATCGCGTTCGCGCGCCGTCGACGCGTTTCCCCACGCGGTGTCAATTCAAAAATTCCATCAGAGGCCAATTTGAATTTTTTGAATTTTGCACCTGTCGAACTCGCGACGTCGCGAAGAGGCGAGATCGAGGTGATGCATGCGCGGCGCGTGCGCCGCGCGAGCGAACAACGGGCGTCGACGAACAATGGACGCGTGCAAGATGTTTTCGTGCACCGCTTCCGAGCGCCGAATCACCGTTTCAACGCTCGCGCGAGACACGTCCGCGCCGATTCGTTGAGCCGGCCATCATTCAACGATTCAAACGAACCCGTCGTAGTAATCGCATCGAGCGCGCGTCGTCGACGCACCGGATCGCAGAACTCTTGGGACAAGCCATAGGCGAGCTTTTTAATGCGCGCCGTGATCTTGTCGAACGCCACGGGTTCTTCGCGACCGTCGCGCTTGACGACGTAAAGGCCTCCCATCGTTCTCGCGGAGTCGATTTCTGACGCCACGCGACGCAGCCGGGGTGGCTCGAGAGGGCGCCGTTTGTCCGACTTTTTCAGCCGAGCGGCGCGCGCGCGAAAATGATGAAGATTTTTACAAGAGAACGGGCTGCTTTCGCAACGGCGCGCGATCGCGGCGTCAGAAATCACGCGATGTTGACACGCTCAGACCGCGCCGTCGTTCATGGGGAAGTACATGCGCTCGGCGATGAATGCGTTCATGTCGCCCGGTCGCGGATAGAGCTTGGCCACGCCGACGTCGTACGCGTGATTCGCCACGGCCACGGCGACTTGACGAGAGATGTCACGGATTATAGAAACAGAAGGATAAATGGTGCCAGAGCGAACGTCCTCATCGGGGACAATAGCGGCGAGCGCGCGCGCGGCACAAAGAAAGAAGGAATCCGGAACGTATTCTGCTTGAATGCTCACGGCGGCGAAGCCGACGCCGGGAAAGATGAACATATTGTTCCCTTGACCAGGCGTGTACGTCTTACCATCGATCACGACTGGATCGAACGGCGATCCCGCAGCAAATAAGCACTTTCCCTTGGACCAAGTGTACGCGTCAAGCGCGGTGATTTCCGCCTTACTTGTCGGGTTGGAGAGCGGAAACACGATGGGCTTGCCGATGTGGTCGCACAGCATTTCGATGTGTTCCCGCGTAAACACAGGACCAAAACCAGACAACCCAAACAATGCATGCGGCTTTACGCGTTGAATCAGAGCGCCCAAGTCGTCGCAAGGTTCGACACCGACTTGCGCGAACTGCTTCTTTTGATCCGAGAGTCCTGCGAAATCCTCGCGTTGGTCAGTGATTAAACCTTTAGAGTCCATTAGATAAATCGACTGCCGCGCGTCCTCCTCGCTCAACCCCTCGCTCATCAGTAGCTGTATGATCTGCGTCGACACTCCGATGGCCGACGAACCCGCGCCGAAAAATATTATTCGCGCGTCTTTTGTCGGCGTTCCTTGCGCTCGAAGCGCGTTGATGAGGCCTGCTAAAATGGTCGCCCCGGTTCCTTGTATGTCGTCATTGAAGCATAAAACCTTATGGCGCATGTGATCGAGAATCCTAAACGCGTCTTCAGTTTTGAAATCCTCAAACTGAATCAGACAATTCGGCCATTTATCTTTTACGGCGAGACAAAATTCTGTCACCACGGCGAGATGCGCGTCACCCGTAAGGCGGGGTTCATCCGCACCCAGATAGAAGTCGTGCGCGCGCAGAGCGACGTTGTTTGTGCCCAAATCCAAGCAAACCGGCATCGACTTCGCCGGATCGAAGCCTCCACTCGCAACGTAGAGACTCACTTTTCCAACCGAGATGGCCATCCCATTTGTGCCCAAATCGCCGAGACCGAGCACTCGGCCTCCATCCGTGACGACGATGATTTCGGTCTCGGGAGAAGGCCAATTATCAAGCATCCGTCGCATCACGCCGGAATCTAACCGACTAAAATACATTCCGCAGCGATTACGGTAGAGTGCGTCAAAGTTGATGCACGCCTCGCCGACGGTGGGCGTGTACACGATCGGCATCAAGTCTTCGAGATGTTCCACGAGTACGCGATAGAACAACCGCTCGTTCTGCATGTGCAAATTTTCGAGAAAGATATACCTGTTCATATCTTCCTCGAACGCGCACAACTGCGTCCACGCGCGTTTCACCTGAATCTCGACGGTTTCGTACTTGCGCGGAAGCAAACCGCGCAAGCCCAGACGCTCACGCTGCGTAAATGTGAATCCCGTGCCTTTATTCAGTGACGGTGAGTCCAACACCGCCGTACCGCGCACGTTATCTATATTGTCCATCGCTCCCTTACTCGCCTCGCGCAGAATCCTGATGAAACGTCGATTCGGTCGGGCGCAATCGTTAGATGCCGTTGACGACGAGAGCACGCGTTTGAACGGATGTACGGCGCGTCCAGGCGTACGAAACCAGTGGGGTGTCTGTTTTTTTGTTTCGTATGGTACTCGTCGCCGCCGCGCGAGGTGCGTACGAGCAGACACCGTTCGCGCGCTCGAATGATGTTCCACGGTCTGCCGAGTCAGCATCGGGCAAGAGTTGGCTCGTCAATTTTGCTGTTTGTTTGAAAGAATTACACGCGTCTCGATGCTATGAACGCGCGCGTGCTAAGCTAGCTAACTATTATCTCGTGAGAATGTGTTGTCCACCGCAGCCTCCACGGTCTCGCTCGCCAGCCCGCTGTGTCTGGCCGACCGCGGCGATTCGCCGAGCTCTTCGCGTTGAGCCCCTCTCGCGCTTGCGCTCGCACCCGTCAAGAGAGATGTGGTCTCATCAAGGTGCTCGTCCTCTCGTTTCGCGAGCAAGATGGGCGCGATGACCTTTTCTGCGATGTCGTTCATGTATCTAAAAAAGCTTCCCAGGCTTCTGTTGCGCCTCAGCTTGTTCGGTTCGTCTTGCTGTGCGGGCGCTTCTGTCGTCGGTTCGAGAAGCGAATCGACGACCCAACGTGTCATACCACCCTGGATGACTATCGTGAACGCCACGATGAAGAGTGTCACATCAAACATGACGTGGCCTTGTTCACCAAGATCACGCTGCGCCTTGACGGCGAGCGCAAAGGCGACGGCTCCTCTCAATCCGCAAAACCACAAGAGATACTGCGTATTCGGTGTAATTGGCGACTTCTTCCTCGCCGACGACATGTTCAGTAACAGAGATCCGGGGAATATGTTCACAGCGCGTCCAACATAGCATGCAACCAGTCCCACTATCGCAGTGACTACGTGCTCGACACGGAACGAGTACATCGCGCTCCCCATGTATACAAACACGAACGTCTCCGAAAGGAAGCTGAAAATTTTGAAAATGCACATCGTCACCATGCGCGGTGCTCGCGCGAGGTTTGGACGCGTGTAGCGACCCATAATGATGCCCGTGAATAGAACGGATACGATTCCGCTCAGCTCAAAAGATTCAGCGAGCGAATAACTCAGGTACGGGAACAAAAGCACGAGCGTCGAGTCGACGGCCCATCCTTCCTCGAAATAGCTCGTCGTGCTGACGTATTTGTGCAGCAAGGCGGAGAAACACCCGATACCAACACCAACGGCAGTCGCTTGCCCAAAAGCGAGCATGAATGTGCCGATTGCTTGTAAAATGAGCGGGGTGAAAGCGTCATCAGTTTGTAACATCTCGAGCGCCGTCACATCGCCGGCGTTGCCGATGCCAAGCAGGAGCGACTCAAAATACACAATGGTGACGGCGTCATTCAGAATACTCTCGCCCAATATCATGGCGTGCACGTCAGGGGATATCGGTGATTCGCTGAAAATGCTAAGCGTCGTGACTGGATCGGTTGAGCTAATCAGCGCTCCAAACAACATGGCGCTCTTCAACGAAAACTCATAACTCCAGCCCAGTAAGCCCGCCACGTACATCAACACGCCGGTCGATATCGCGCTCGTGAGCGATCCTACGAAAGCAAACATTGAGATCGCGTCGGCATTTTGAAAAAACGTCGTCGGATGCAACGTGTAACCGGCTTCAAAAATCAAAGGCGGAAGGAGCACTAAGAAGAAGAACTTTGTATCGAACCGCATGCACTGGGCGAAGGCCTTGATGGTGTAGCGCATGTTTTCGGGCATTGTCTCATAAGATAGCTCCAAGCCAAGGAACACAAAGCATCCAACGGCGATACCGAGTAGAAGAGCGGCACCGCTCGAGTTCAACCATCGAGATTTGTAGTGCTTCAACATCACGCCCAACATCACCGTCAGCAACACGATGCCGATCATCACCGTCATGGTTAGCGCCGCCACGCGCTCATCCGTCGCTTCTTCCTGCATCGTATGAGGGGCGTCGCTTGCCCCAGTTGCGAACGCGAGTAACTCATTCTCCGCATCCGCTGCATTTGAGTTCACGTCCAACCCCGCTTTTAGCGCTACGTCTTCCACGATGCGGTACATCTGCTCGTTCATAGCGTCGGAGCAGTGCTCGCCGATGCAGTTGGCGACGTCGTTTTGCTGACCATCGTTCGCAGCCACATCTTCCTCGTCCTCACCTTCTTCCTCGTCGTCTTCTTCTTCTTGGTCCTCTTCCTCGTCGTCTTCGTCCTCCTCCTCCTCCTCCTCCTCCTCCTCCTCCTCCTCGTCCTCCTCCTCTGTCGCATCACCGGCTTTGTCTTCGCCCTCGGCTTCGTCGTCGTACGTGGAATCGTCCATCTCCTTTCCGTCCCCAATCGCATCAACCGCGGGTGGTGGTGATGCGACTTCACCCGCGGACTTCGGCCCATCCACGGGCGCGCTCGCCGTCGCATTGCTCGATTCAACCGCAGTCTTGGGCTCAACACCCAGCGCCGGGTCCGTACCGCCTCGCCGCGCACCGCTCGTCGACGCGCGCTGCCCACGCTCCGATCGTTCGGCGGCGACTGCGTTCGACGTTTGTCGCCGATTTGGGACGGACGCCATCGCCCGTGAACACCGCGCGACGCGTTCTGACGCGCGAGCGGTCGGATCGCGCGTTTAGTGTTCGGCTTCTCGCGACGCGAACGCGCCAGACGAGCCGCGAGCCATCGCGCGACGGCTAAAACACGCGCGAACGCGAAACGCAGGCAATCGCATTAACTATTCATCTTGTTTTCTGTTATATCGTTATATCGTACAATCACAAAGACGCGGCGCGTCACAACGTCACAACTTCTTTTCCAACGCGAACCCGTCGGCGAGATGGTCGGCGAGCGCCTGACGCATCCAATCGTGCTTACATCGTCTCCACGCCTCGTCCGGGGAGAGCCAATACCTCGTTCGCTCGCCTTCCTCAGGCCACGTCTCGTACTCGCACTTCACCTCCATGGTGAACACGTGCGCCACGCACTTGGCCTCGTCTCCGGCGCATCCAGCCTTGACCCTCGACCTCGACACGAATTCGTACGTCTTTTCCGAAGCGCTCAGCGTCCCCGCGACACCGCCTTCTTCCATGCTCTCGCGCGCCGCGGCCTCGGATGCGGTCTCATCGAGTTCCCATCCACCCTTTGGAAAGATCAAATCCCTTCCATCCACTCTCGCGCCTTTCTTCGAGTTGAGCATGAGGACTTCGACGCCGTCCTCGCGCGCGCGCGCGAACGCGTCCGCGTCGGCGGAATCTTCCACGCGAACCTTCGTCGCGGGTCGATGACATATGCATCCAGCCACCAATCGTTGATTCACCGCGTTGTATCGCTGATTATCTCTTCCCGTGCGCGCCGCCATCGTCGACGCGCGCCTCGAGCGGGCTCGAAAACGCTCGCCGCGTCGTCGTCACCGCGATCGTCGCTCGAGGCTCGGCCGGCCCGCGCGCGCCGCGGGTCTGGACCTGGTTCGGATCCCGTCGTCCACGGCCCGCGCCCCGGCCGTCGGTCGCCGCCGCCGTCGCGCGGTCCGGTCGTCCGCCGACGCGCCGTGGACGCCGCGCGCCGCGGAGTGGGTCGCGGCGACCGCGCCGCCCCGCCCCGCCGCCCGGCGTCGTCGGTCGGCGCGCGTCGCGGGCGTCGATCTCGAGTCGACGGACACGCGGCGCGGCGCCGCGCGCGCGATTTCGCCCGCCGCGCGTCGCGCGGGCGGACGGACGGTCGGACGGACGACCGACGTCACTTCGAGGCGACGTCGAGGCGACGGTCGAGACGATGACGACGGGCGCGACGGCGACGGCGACGGGCGCGAGATGCGCGAGATGCGCGAGATGCGCGACGCGCGCGTCGACGTCGTACGGCGCGACTCGACGCGCGCGCGCGACGACGACGCGGGCGACGACGACGACGACGACGACGACGCGAGGGACGACGACGACGACGACGCGCGCGGCGATTCGCGACTCTCTCTCTCGCGCGCGCGCGAACGAGGGCGCCTGGCGCGGGGGGACGCGCGCGAGGCGCGCGATGACCGCGACGCGGGCGCAGCGACAGTCGAAGGCGACGGAGGAGGCGACGACGACGACGACGACGCTCGCGGAGTCGTCGCCGGCGAGGCGGAAACAACGCCTGACTCCGAAGGAGGCGCTGCGATTGGCGCTGGCGGATTTGGACGCCAGCGGGTGGTGGGCGGTGATCTCGAGTGGGATCGTGTTCGGGACGTTCTTGTTGGAGACGTATAACGTGTCGAGTTTGGGTGGCTGGGATATCCTGTACCGCGAGGACATTCCCTGGTACACGGGCATCATCTCGATGGATTCGCTGACGTCCATCGAGGATGCGTACAACTTGTTGTTTTTATTCGAACTTTGCCTGCGCGCGTACGCGGCAGATTTCAGCTTGAAGTTTTGGACGAAACCGGTGACGGTCGTCGACGTGGCGAGCACGGTGCCACCGCTTTTGGCCATCGTCGACGTTCTCGATCGGAGCACGCCTTTTTATCGCTTTTTGAGATTACTTCGAGTGTTACGTTTGTTGCGTTTGTTAGACCGATCCACGGATTCGGTGTTGTTTGGATTAGTGAAGAGTGACAGCATGGGCGTGCAGCTTATCGGTATCGGTGCGGAGTTTGTGTGCATCTTCGTCATCGCCGCAGGCGTTGTCTACGATTTGGAAGTCGGCACGAACCCGATGGTGCACAACTTGAACGATACGTTGTATTGGGCCATCCTAACGCTCACGGGGATCGGTCAGCCGTTCGAAGTCGTCACTGCGGGAGGACGCGTGGCGACGGTGATATCTATCATCGTCGCTTTAATCGTCGTCCCGGGTCAGCTCGCCAAGCTCGCCGCGATAAGTGGCGCGGAGAATTTGCGCAAGATGATGGACGAGGACGAGGAGGAGGACGAAAACGGCTTCATTAGGATGTCAGGCACCTTTGACGAGTTGGACGAATCGATCTCGAGAAGAGGACTGTTCGATGATCGCGACTGCCCGCAATGCGGCTTAAGCATGCACGAGACAGACGCTCGTTTTTGTCGTCGCTGCGCGGCTCGTTTGCCCGAATCCGCTCCGACGACAGCCGTCTATCGGCGGTCAGATCGACCTAAGCAAGTGCGCATGATGCCCGAGGCTCAACTGCCGGGAATGCGCTTAGGCATAGACACCACGAACTCGGTATCTCGATCTATGAACGAAATTCAGAGGCAGCAGCGCCGCCGCCGCGACTGATTGATTATTTTTACACGCGCGTTGTTTATTCTTCTTTAATGTCACCTAAACCACTTTGCCGCTATCTACGTCTACGTTCGCCACGACTCGCGTCGCCACCGTCTGCGTCGCGCTTCACTTTGCTTTTCTCGCCCCCCGCGTCGACGACGAGCGACATCGCGTACGCGGCGGCGCCCGCGACGACCACCGTGCTCCACGCGTAGCCCTGCCAACGTCCCCACTTCTTCATCGCGTGTCGCCACAGCGCCGGGAGCGAGTGATTGGACGACGTCGACGCGCTCGTCATCGTCGTCCTCGCGCGTCGCTCGCGCGTCGTCTCCACCGTCGGTCGATGCGATTCGCCAAGTCAACGCCCGCCGCGCGTTCTGGCGTCGCCCCGGTCGGCATTGCGCTGCGCATCGCATCGTTCATGTCGTCCGACGATGGCTCGGCGACGCGCGCGACGAGCGAGTGCTTGACCGTGTGCGAAGACGCGGTGCGGAGGATGTCGTTCGACGCCGGCGAAGTGCGCGCGCTGTCCGGGTCGACGACGACGCCGCCGCGCACGAGCGAAGACGACGGGACGCGGCGAAGCAAATCGCCGCGACCGCCCGTCGCGCCGAAACGAGCGACGCCGCTCGCGGGATTGAGCTCGGCGCTGACGACGATGCTTGAGGCGGTGTCGCCGAAAGCGGGCGACGACGAGGACGAGGTCGGACGCGCGATGTTTGGGAGCGGCGCGAGCGGACACGCGAGGAAGCGAAGCTCTGACGCGAGTTTCGAGTCGACGACGACGAGCGAGGGTGAGGGAATCAGCGCGTTACCATCGCCAGGGTTCGTTGCAGCTCGAGGGCTAGGGGGGAAGTCGGCGTCGTTGGCTTCGTTTTTACCGGCGTCCTCGTTGTCGCCACCGACCGTGCATCGGTTCACGAGCGCGCTCATAGAAGAAACGTCGCCGCAAGCGCGATCAAACTTCGAAGTGACACCGGGGTCGGCGGAAAACACCGAAACGAGTACGGTCATGGGGAAGCACACCAGTACAAGCGCGCCGGAGGAGCGCAGTGCGACAGCCAAGTACGCCGGCGGTTTTCCGCAAACATTCGGCGATTTCAAGGATCAGTTTGTTACCGCGGAAAATCCTACGCCGCAGAGTATACCGCCGCCAAAATACGGTGATCAGGGAATTATTGGTGAAAAACACGTGTTGATTATGGTAGGGTTGCCGGCGCGAGGTAAAACGCACATGGCGAAGCGACTGTGTCAGTATTTACGATTTTTCCACGGTGCGAACACACGCGTGTTCAACGTCGGTGAATATCGTCGTCGAGATGCGGGCGTCGGTCAAACGGCCGATTACTTTACCAAAGAGAATGAAGAGCAGCGAATGAAGTTTGCGCGAGCAGCACTGAAGGATATGATTGACTTCTTGTTCCAGGAAGATAGCATGAGCTTTCTCGAGCAGCGCGGCGTCGACAGCGGACGCGTCGCAATCTTTGACGCGACGAATAGCACGCGAGAGCGTCGTAGATGGTTGATCGAGCAAATCGGTACGCTACCACTGAAAGTGCTTTTCATAGAGTCGATATGTACCGACGAAGCGGTGGTGGAAAAGAACGTTCGGATGGCAAAAATCAACAACTGCGATTACTCCGGCGTCATGACAGAGGAACAAGCGTTCAAAGACTTCATGCAGCGCGTTCGCAACTACGAAAAAGAGTACGAGCCCATGGGCAGCGACGATGAGGTAGATTTAAGCTTCATAAAACTCATAGATTGCGGAAGGCGAGTCGAATTCAATCGAGTCCACGGGTTCTTGCTCGGCCGCGTGGCGCAGTTTCTTTCGAACATGCACGCGACAACGTGTTCGATTTATTTGTCGCGACACGGGCAGAGCGAGTATAATTCGCACGGTAAAATCGGTGGTGACTCTGGACTCACTCCGATGGGCGAGGCGTACGCGCAGAAACTCGCAGAGTTCGCCGACCGAGTGATTACCCGTGATCCAGAGAACGGCGAAGCACGACCGGTGAGGCTTTGGACGTCGTCTTTGCAGCGCACCAAGCTCACTGCGCGTCATCTCAAGCACGACAAAGTGAAAACAGGCGGTGGTAAAGATTGGATCCAAATGGCTCCGCGCGTGCTGAGAAATCTCGACGAGATTTACGCCGGCGTCTGCGACGGTATGACGTACGAAGAAATTCGCGCCGCATATCCACGCGAATACGAGCTGAGACGACAGAATAAGCTCTCGTACCGCTATCCGCGCGGTGAGAGCTACTTGGACGTCATCGCACGCCTGGACCCTCTGGTGCAAGAGCTCGAGAGTTATCGCGAGGACGTGCTCATCGTCGGGCATCAAGGCGTGTTGCGTTTAATTTACGCCTACTTTGCCGGGCTCGATCGCGACGAGGCCGCGACGCTTTCGATTCCTCTGAACACAGTCATTAAGCTCACCCCTCGCACGCACGACTGCATCGAGGAGCGTGTCTTGCTGCACGATCCCAGCGAAAACCAAGAACCGATCGATCCACCTAGCTACTAACGCGCCTTTTCAAACATCCAACACACCGCAGAAGTTTCAAGTTCTGCCTATGAGCAAAGTCGGCGCGTGAATCCGCGCGTAGACTCCCGCCTTGAGAAGCGCCTCGCGGCGAGTCGAGTTATTTTCCACGACTCGCTCGTCAAACCACGACTCGAAATCCGCCGCCTCACCTCGTACCTTATTCGCAAGCACGAGATCAAATGCCAACATCGAGCATTCCTTGACGTCGGTGCAGTCGCATCGATGCGCTCGTTCGCGCGCACGCGCGGCGCTCACAAAAGGGTAGTGTAGGATGGCACTTTCGGACGTCGTCACTTCTTTGCCACCGCCTTTTGTTTTAAATCGATGCGCACCGTTAGGTCGAAGTCCTGGAGAGGACACTCGACACGCAGACTTACCGTTCGCGTACGCTAGAAAGAAGTTTGGATTATCGCGTCGCGCACTCTGCGCGAATCGAGCGTACGTCGCCGTGTCGATGTGCAAGTGATTCCTTTTGAATAAAGTCACACTTTTGAATGTATTTGGCTCGTTAAGCTCGTATGATGGGCGTTCAGGTACCGCTTCGTAGTTCGGGAACACCACGCGGTCGATGTGTGGACTTTGACGCGCAAGCACGTCTCTTAAGTCGAAACGACGAACCCGCGGGGTACACCAACTCGTCGACGTCAACGTGCAACAGCCATTCGATGCCATCTTTCTTCGCTCGCGAAATAGCCAACTCAAGATTGAGTGTTTGGCGCACGAAAAGCGCGTTCGCACCGCACGTAGAGTTTCCCGAGGCGTAGGGCGCCAACCACTTCGCGAATCGCGAAGGCGAGTTCTTTTGGTTTTCATCCGCTGTTTTCCGGCTAAAAACGTACACGTCGGGCGACCATCGACCTGCTGTCGTCCCCATTCCCTCTTCGAAAATGTAGAAGCGCGTCACGCCGATGGCTCGATGGTATTCCAGCCAGTCCGTCAGTTGCCTCGACGACGACGCGCACGTCGACGCCACCGCGACGCCACCGCGTGACGGTCGCCGCGGCGCGCTGGAAAGAACGACAGTGGCGACGACGACGATGACGAACGTGAGTGCGATCAGTCTATTGTGACTCACACCTTTTCGGCGCACCTGGTACATACTTGCGCGTCATCTTGTGAACCATGGTCGCGTCGTGACACGAAACGTCGCCCCTTGGGTTGTCAAACTGTCAAAAGCTGACGTGGCGGTTTCCCGATTAATTGTAATTGTAATTGCACGGTGCCGTGCGACGACACTTCACGACGCCGGCCGCGTCGATCAAAACCCGTTCGGAAAATAAATGTTCACTGCTTCGCACACCACCTCCAAGGTCACGCTGCGCGCGCGCGTCGCAACGCAACCACGGCGAGTTTCCCGCGCGATTCGTCATTCTCGAAGTAGAAACGCGGCTGTCGGCATCGACGACATCACCGGTCCGATCAACGACACTATCAAGGAGGTGCAGTCGATCGGTGGCGCGAAGGATGTCGTTCAGCGTTTGGGTCTCTACGGAGCTCCGCTCGTGTTCAGCGCGAGCGCGCTGCAGGCACTGCACTTCGGCGGCGCCGGTAACGCAGCCGCGATGAAAGCTGCTGGATTGGCTGGGCCCGCGGGACCGCTCGCGCCGCTCGCCGCCATCATGCTCTTCTCCGCCGCGTCTCCATACATCAACTTTTTGATGGCATCTGCTGGCGTATTTAAGATTGGCGATGAGATTCCCCGGCTTTACTGCGGTGTTCTCTACGTCGTCGCCGCGATCGGCATTTGGCACTTCGGTTCGGCCGGCGCCACCGATATCTGGACGCGCCACTGGACCGTGTGGCATCTCGCGCTCGGGGCGCATCTGCTGACCGCGACGAACAAGATTCGCAACGTTCTTGGTTCTTCCATGTGCGACGGTATTCGTAAAGTGGCAACCGTCGGCCCGGCCATGCTCATGGCTGCGCTCATCTGCCAAAACTCGACGTGGACGGCGTGGCAGGCAGCCTCGAGCGGACCAAACGGCCCTCTCGCCGTTCTACTCATCCACCCGCTGCACAAGTACGTCTCTCTCGGTGCTTGCTTCGCCTACCTCACCGGCGCCGAAACGAAGTTTTCGAGCGTCTTCATCGCCTTGACGTACTTCATCGCCGCGGCGTCGTTCATGCCACCGCTCGTCGCGCCGCTCTGCTATATTGGCATCTTGATGAACTTGCACAATGGTATGGCGCTCTGGAGGGAAACGACCCCGAAGGATTCACTTATCCCAGCGCTGTGAGCGTCACAAATACAAGCAACACAAGACCACACAATCTCAAGAAAAAATTGTAATACAACATTCGCTACGCTTTGCGAAACGACGC
>VMHT01032042.1_pt1 | contig 31484 bp, 27 predicted proteins | sample 4693611 | NCBI WGS metagenome assembly VMHT01 (sample SAMN12280063, study PRJNA550983) | marine metagenome | isolation source: seawater sampled from same location over 5 years 0.02-0.2 micron viral filtrate | place: USA: collected off the coast of southern California halfway between the port... ...
AGAAAGATTTTAATTTAGAATAATTTAATGTAGGTAATAAGTATGAACTTTACAAAATCAATTGAAATCTGTTTTAATAAATTCGCAAATTTTGAAGGTAGGGCTAGTAAGTCTGAATTTTGGTGGTTTCAATTATTTTGTATAATCGTTCAAGTAGTTGGGATGATTTTAGACTCCCTATTAGGTTATACCGAACTTTTTTATTGGATAGGTTATATAATTGTTTTACTCCCTTCTTTAGCTGTTGGAGCACGAAGGCTTCATGACACTGGTAGATCAGGTTGGTGGCAACTTCTTTATATAACGATAATTGGAGTTATAGTTTTAATAGTTTGGTGGGTAGCTGATGGTGGTAAAAAGAATAAATACGGCGCACCAATTAAGTTAAGACGTTAACGGCACCTGGCAACAGAACGCCCCTTACAACTTTAAGGTTTTCTTTGACTAGTGATGTTAATTTGGATTATGCAACCTAGTTACACGTACTCTGCACGTAATTTTTATTTAAAATTTAGCTTGGTCTGATGATAGAACTCTTTTCATAGCTTTTATTTTTTCAACTGCATAATCTTTTCCTTCTAAAACTAGTTTTGTGCTATGCGTAAGTCCAGTTGAAAAAGTTTTGAGCTCTAAATATACAGTTTGATTTTTTCGAACTGCAACTTCTTGGCCGATATTTTTTTTAAATCTCCATACAAGTCCGGTGCTTCCCTCTGGTTTTGAAACTACAACTTTATAAGTACCAGGTTTTAAATCTTCTTGAATAAAAGTTTTACTAGGTAGGTAAAAACTCAACGTCTTAGTTCCAACGATATGTACCGCTGGTGTATCCATGCCAATTAATGAACCACCTCTTCTAAAAATAACAATTCTAGACTTTTCAGGTGCCAATTGTATTTCTTTGTATATTCCACCTGTAGGTTTCACGGTTGCTATGCAACTTGGTAACAGCAAACCCAGAACTATAATCACTAAAACTTTTTTCATGTACCAAGATCCTAACAAAATATTTGCACGCAGTCTGCACGTAATTTTCATCAAAGTTTTAGATTTTAAACAATTGCTAATGGCGTATAATAAGGAATAATGTTACAAAGTCCGGGGCACCTGGCAACAGAACGCCCCTTGCAAATTTACAATTTTCTTTAATTAATAATAACTATTTGAATTACGGACTCTAATTTACCGTAACTATGACAAAATTTATCCTATAGTTTTGGATTTTATCTAGTGAAAATATAATTAAAAGTTTTACTAAATTTTTTATTTTTAGAAAATAATTGCGTATTATGTTTTTTGTGAAGCAGCTTAAATTCATTTTTTTTCATTATTTCTAATACTTTTTCAAATTGAGCTTTAAAACTTTCATTAATTTCAATTGATAAACTTTTAATTTTTTTATTATTTAAATATTTATTAGCACCCTCAAGAATTAAATGTTCTATTCCATCAACATCTATTTTAATATAATCTGGCAAATCTAAAATTTTATTTTCAATTAAATAATTTATTGATGTTCCCAACAAACTATATTTCATTCGTGGAATAAAAGTTTTTCCTTCAAAATCATAATTTTCACCAAAAGAATTAAGTGCGCCACCTTCAATAAAATTAGATTCTTTCATAATTAAAAAGCTGTTATTTTTATTAGTAAGTGGAATTGGTAATAATTTAATATGAGTTTCAAAATTATTGATGGATATATTTCTTGTTAAAACTCTTAAATTAGAGCTCGAAGGCTCAAAAGCAATAGTAGTAGAATTTTCATTTTTTAGGGCATTGTAAATTGAATACAATCCAACGTTTGCCCCTATATCCCAAAAAATTAAATTTTTTTTTTTTTCAAAACTATCAATCCATTCCAATGTTTCTGGTTCTTTTGTAAAGAATGTTTTAACCCTCCACTCTGTCAGCTGATTAGGAGTGAAAAAAATTATATTTTTACCTAAGATATTTTTTTTTCTATAAGAGTCATTTTGCAAAAATTCGTTAAACCAAATTAAAAGGCTTCTACGAGTAAAAAGGTAGAACACTTTATCAAGTAAAAATAAAAATTTATAATATACGTACGATAATTTTTTAATCACTTATCGTTTATCTCACTAATATAAATTATTTTCAAATAAATTAAGATAATTCCAATTTTATAAGTATTAATTTTCACCTCAAAATCATCATATTTACAAAAATATTTTTTTTGATATTAATTATTTGAGTAAATTGATATCAATTCTTTTAAATGGAAAATAATATTAACAATCTAAATTTTAAATTAAAAATAGTAGATAATTTTTTAACAGTCGATGACTATAGGAAATTATGTCATATAAAAATAGACAAAGATATTAAAAAAGGATTTCAAGTTTTACATAATGAGATTGATAATAATGGTGTAATAAAATCAGATATAGATGAAGAGTTATTAAAAACTATTTATAAAAATTACCATTCAAAAGCCATTAGAATTCTGAAAGAACTTTGTCCTGAAAAAGTTGAATTATACGACTATTCTGATTTTTCAATTATTGTAACATCTAAAAATAGTAAATTTCCTATCCATGATGATACTCCTAACAAATTACTCTCGGGAGTTATTTATTTAATGCCTGAAAATAACTCTGGTACAATTTTTTATAACAATAAAGCTGGGCGAGATAAAACAGAAATAAAATGGAAAAAAAATAGAGCTGTTTTTTTTTCTAGAAAAGAAAAAGAAACTTGGCATTCTTATGAAGGGAACCAAAAAGACAATAGAATTGCATTAGTCTATAATTTAAATACTCGACAAATAAAAAAAGTTTATGCGATTGAGAAAAAAAATTATTTTTTTGGAAATCTAAGATGGAAACTGAATCCTTATCTACATAGATATTTAAAAATTCATATTTAAGTTTTAGTGATATTTAGAAAATGTATTTATCCATTAAATAAATAATTAGCCCTAAAGCAACTCCAACAAGTATCCAATAATAATTTTCTTTCATTATGATATAAATTTCATTAGATCAGGTTTAAAGTAATTAGGACCTTTCATCACTTTACCATTATTACTATAAATTGGTTTTCCGTCAGAGTCTAATTTACTCATGTTTGAATTTTGAACTTCTTTAAAACATTTATCTAAATTAATACCAAAAGCATGACCCGCACCATAAGTGACATACAGAATATCTGTTAATGCATCGGCTACTTCTTTGAGATCTTTATTGTCCATTGCTTCTTTAAGCTCGCCTAATTCCTCCTTAATAAGTTCGAACCTTAAAGAGGAAATTTTCTCACTTGGAAAACCAGCTTTTGCTTTGATTTCCTGGCCAAAAGTTTCCATAAATTTTCTAACACTTTCAAAATTAGTCATTTCTTGTCCTTTATATTTTATAAATAATTAATAAGAGTGTATTATATCAATGAATCGAATATGAAATACAGAATAGAATTTGACAGTATTGGAAAAATCAAAGTTCCTGGTGATAAGTACTGGGGAGCATCAACTGAGAGATCTAATAAATATTTTAATATTGGAGACTTTTTGGTTAGACCATTAGTAATTCACTCAATAGCAATTGTTAAAAAAGCTGCCGCAATCGTTAATACAAGAAATAAGGACCTGGATCCTAAGATCAGCAAATTCATAATAAAAGCTGCTGATGAGGTCATTAAAGGTAAGCACGACTCTCATTTTCCTTTAAAAGTTTGGCAGACTGGTTCTGGTACGCAAACAAATATGAATGTTAATGAAGTAATAGCGAACAGGGCTATTGAAATGATGAGAGGTAAATTAGGGACTAAAAAACCCGTGCATCCAAATGATCATGTAAATAAATCTCAATCTACAAATGATGTTTTTCCTACCGCAATGCATATTGCAATTGCTATAAAGACTAAAGAAAAACTTTTACCATCATTAAAATTGTTGGAAAAAGAATTGTTAAAAAAATCGAAAGAATTTAAAAAAATTGTAAAAGTTGGTAGGACCCATTTACAAGATGCAACCCCTTTAACTTTAGGTCAAGAATTTTCAGGCTATCATGCGCAACTTAAAAAATGTATTATAAGAATAGAAAATGCCCTAAATGAAATTTACTATTTAGCTCAAGGTGGTACCGCAGTCGGAACAGGCCTAAATACCAAAAAGAAATTTGATAAAAAAATTGTTAAAGAAATAAGTAAAATTACTAAAATTCCTTTTAAAACAGCAACTAATAAATTTGCTGCACTAGCAGCTCATGATGAAATTGTAAATTTTTCTGGAACTTTAAATACTGCAGCTGTTTGTCTTATGAAAATTGCCAATGACATTAGGTTTTTAGGTTCAGGTCCAAGAGCTGGCTATGGAGAACTTATTCTGCCTTCTAATGAGCCAGGATCATCAATAATGCCTGGTAAAGTAAATCCAACTCAGTCTGAAGCAGTTACTATGGTCTGTGTGAAAGTAATTGGAAATCATAATGGAATTACTATGGCAGGTTCTCATGGACATTTTGAATTAAATGTTTTCAAACCATTAATCATTCATAACATTTTACAGTCAATTGAAATTATGAGTGACTCCTCAAAAACGTTTGCATTGTATTGTGTTAAAGGGATCAAAGCGGATAAAAAAAGAATAAACCATTTACTTGAAAACTCTTTAATGCTTGTAACAGCTTTGGCTCCTAAAATTGGATATGATAAAGCAGCTTCGATTGCAAAAACAGCTCACAAAAATGGAACAACTTTAAAACATGAGGTTATAAAAGCGGGTCTAATTAGAGAAAAAGAGTATGATAAAATTATGAACCCTTTAAAGATGACTAGGCCAAAATAATTTATAAAACTTCTGAAAAAAATTTTGCTAATTTTTTAGTATCAAATATTTTCAAAAAACTTTCATCAAATAAAATATTTTCAAAACTCGTCTTTAAGTATCTTAAATCTTCTGTTGATGCTTCGTAATTATTGTCAACTGAAATTTTTTTAAAGTTTATTTTATTATTAAAGATATTTAAATTTCCAATGATATACATATTATTTATTTTTGTTTTATTTTTGGTTTTTATAGAAAATTTTTTGAATAATTTATGTGAGTCATTTAAAGTTATTTCACAATTAAAAAATAACAAAGGATACTCCTCTAAAAGATTTATAGTTCCTTTACATTTGAATAAATTATTAGCTATCAGAAATTTTTTAAAATAATTTACTCTCCCATAAGCTAAATTAACCTGCATATTTAATTCATCAATTAAATTCCTGCTAAATTTTTTTGAATTAAAGTTTAATTGATTTTGACTATTTATTTTTTTAATTACATCTTTAAACTTAATAAATTCTTTGAAATTTAATTTTTTAAAAATCTTAGAATTGAATTCTTCTATATTAATTGTGGAATTGACCATGAAATAAGGTTGATAACTAATTAAACTTTGATTGTTAAATGTGAAATATTTGCTCCTAAAGAAGGAGTCGTAGATTTTTAGATACTTCTCAGTTAATTCAAAATTAAACTTTAAATTTGTATTAAGTATTTTTGATTTTAAAATGCCACTCATTAAATTTTCTCTTTGATCTGAGTCGAGATCCAAATTAAGGTTTATCCCAGAACTGGGTAGCTCAAACTTTATATTTTTTAAATTATTGTTTAATTTTACTTTAAATTTTTTTTTAAATATTTCACCAGTTATTAAATTTTTATTATATCCATAATTAGCAAATTTGATTTTTTTAAAATCTATAATTGTTTTGTCTGTATTAACAATTTTAAGGTTAGAATTATTAAAAAAAATATTATTTTTTTCTTTGAACAATTTTTTGATAAACTTTTTAAAAATTTTAATTTCTAAAATAATTGTATTTTCATCTAAAATTATTTTATTTGATTGAAAATTTTTATAATTATAGATACTAAAAAGTTTTGGATAAACTTTCAGACTCTTTACATAAAACATTGAATAAGAATTTTCTAATTCAATTGAAACATTTTTTATTTCTATGTTAGGTGCAGGTAAAGAATTAAATTCTATTTCATCATAATCATTTATTGCTAAGCTATAATTTTTAAGTAAATGTTTTTTGAAGGTTTCTTCATTTTTTTTATAATCAAAAAAAATTGGTAAAGTTAAGAATAAAGTTATTGAGACAAGAAAAATTATAAATAAATACCTCAAGAAAAAAATAAACCGAAAAAATTTGGAATATTTATTGTGTATTATTTTAAAAAATTTATTTATCATTTTTTTTATTTTTATAACTAGTATATAAGTGAAAATTCTCTCTTATGAATAACATAGATAATTTAATTAAAAACCTAAACCAAGAGCAAAAAAAAGCTGTTCTAAGCACAGAGGGCCCAAATTTGATTGTAGCTGGAGCTGGCTCTGGTAAAACAAGAGTTTTAACTACAAGACTAATTCATATTATAAATGAGAAAAAAGCATGGCCAAATCAAATTTTATGCGTAACTTTCACAAATAAAGCTGCCAAGGAAATGCAAAACAGAGTTATAAAATTTATTAAGGGTAGCTCTAATGCAATACCTTGGTTAGGCACTTTCCATTCAATAAGTGTAAAATTTTTAAGAAGGCACGCTGAAGCCTTAGGTTACAAGAGTAACTTTACTATTTTAGACACAGATGATCAGAAGAAATTAATTCGAAATATAGTAAAAGGTGAAGAACTGGATGCAAAGAAATTTTCTCCACAACTAATAATGTATCATATTGATCAATGGAAAAATAAAGGGCTTTTACCCCAAGAGGTTAACTTAAAAAAATCTGGATTAATAATTAAATCAATTTTGAAAGTTTATGAAATATATCAAGGCAAAACTAAAGATTTAAATGCCTTTGATTTTGGAGATTTAATTTTATTTTGTGTCAAGCTTTTCGAGCAACATAAAGATATAAGAGAAATATACAAAAATAATTTTAAATATATTTTGGTTGATGAGTTTCAAGACACAAATTTTATTCAAAACAAATGGTTAAATTTATTGGTTAATGATGCAGATAACATTTGTTGCGTTGGAGACGATGATCAATCGATTTACAGCTGGAGGGGTGCAGAAATTAAGAATTTTTTAACATTTGATAAAATTTATAAGAATTGTAAAGTATTCAAATTAGAGCAAAATTATAGGTCTACAAAAAATATATTAGAAGCTGCTTCGAATTTAATTTCAAATAATTCTAACAGAGTTGGTAAAAAATTATGGTCATCCGCTAACCAAGGTGAGTTGGTAAAATTAAATTGTTACAGAACAGGTAAAGAAGAAGCGCAAGGTGTAAGTGATATCATTGAAAAAAAAATAAAAAAAAAATATTCCTTAAATGACGTTTCAATATTAGTTAGGGCTATTTACCAAACTAGGGAGTTTGAGGAAAGGTTTCTTCAAGTTGGAATTGGGTACAGAGTGTTAGGTGGCATCAAGTTTTATGAAAGAGCGGAAATTAAAGATGCTGTGGCTTATTTAAGAATAGTTAATCAAAAATTTGATGATATTGCCCTAGAACGTGTGATTGGTGCACCAAAGAGAGGGGTTGGAGAAAGCTCTTTAAATCAAATTTATACTTTTGGAAAAATTAACAAATTATGTTTAGAAGACTCGATAATTAAGATTATTGAAAAAGGAGACTTTAAACCAAAAATCAAAACAACATTAGATCAGCTAATAAAGATGATACATAAGTGGCGTAAAGACTCTTTAAATATGAAGCACTTCGATTTATTAAAACTGATACTAGACGAGTCGGGATATTCCTCAGTGTTGAAGAATAAAAAGGATCTTGAAAATGAGAATAGATTAGAGAATTTAAAAGAGCTACTAAGAGCAATGCAAGATTATGATAATCTACAAAGTTTTCTGGAGCATGTTGCTTTAGCAACTTCAATTGACCAAGAGTGGGAGGGAGCAAAAATCAATTTAATGACTATGCACGCAGCAAAAGGGCTTGAATTTGATGTAGTCTTTCTTCCAGGCTGGGAGGAAGGTTTATTTCCACATCAAAAATCACTTGAGGAAAAGGGAGATTTTGCCTTAGAGGAAGAAAGACGATTGGCCTACGTAGGTATTACAAGGGCAAAAAAGGAGGCGTATTTGTCTTTTGCTATGAAAAGGGCTTACCATGGTGATTGGATGGACGCGATACCCTCGAGATTTATTAATGAAATTCCTGATGAAAGTGTTGAGAAAAATGAGATCGGAATTAATGACGCAGAGGAATTTGATTTCAATCAAGATAATTCAATAGAATTTGATGAGGAATACAGAAGTCCAGGCTGGGAAAGATATAAAAAAAATAAATCACTTAAATGGAAAAAATAAAAAAACTTAAACTTATTTTAAAAAAAGAAAAAATAGATGGATATATAATTCCAAAAAACGATGAATTTTTTGGAGAATATATTCCTGAATGTAAAGACAGGCTTAATTATATATCTGAATTTTCTGGTTCTTATGGGTTTTCATTAATTCTTAAAAAAGAAAATTATCTATTTGTTGATGGAAGATATACTTTACAGGCTATCAATCAAAGCAGTAAATATTTTAAGATTTTAACTTTTCCAAATCAAATACCAAAAAAAATTTTGAAAAATAAGAAATTAACAATTGGTTATGATCCAAAATTATTTACAAACAAAATACTTGATTTTTTATTTAATAATAAAACTTGTAATTTAAGACCAATCAATAAGAATTTAATCGATAAAATATGGAAAAGAAAAATAAATGATACTGCTCATAAATTTTATGATATGCCCGATCATTCAGTTGGAAACAGCTATAAATCAAAGATAAAAAAAATTGTATTATTTTTAAAAAAAAAGAAAGCTGATTATCAATTTATCTCTGCTAGTGAAAATAATGCATGGTTACTAAATATTAGAGGACGTGACACAAGATACACTCCAATACCAAATAGTTATTCTTTAGTAGACAAAACAGGAAAAGTAAAACTTTTTTGTAATTTAAAGAAAGTTCCTTTAGTATTAAAAAATCGATTAAATAAAGTTGAATTTGTGAATATTGACTCAACTCAAAAAGTTTTATCAAGCATTAATGAAAAAAAATTTATTATAGATAAAAATTCATGTTCAATTTATTTTGAAAATATTATTTTGAAAAATAATAAAATATTAAATATTTTTGATCCAATATATTTTTTTAAATCAATTAAAAGTAAAAAAGAAATAAAAAATATTAAAACTGCGCATATTTATGATGGCGCGGCTCTTACAAAATATTTGTTTTGGTTAAAAAATAATTTTTATAAAAATAAAATTACCGAAATGAGCGCTTCACAAAAATTATATAATTTTAGAAAAAAAAATAATAAATTTAAATTTTTAAGTTTTCCCACTATTTCCGGCTCTGGTCCTAATGGTGCAATAATACATTATAAAGCAACAAAAAAAACTAACAGGCAATTAAAAAAGGGGGACATCTATTTAGTTGACTCTGGCGGTCAATATGAATTTGGCACCACAGATGTAACTCGTACCATTTCTTTAATGAATAAAAACGAAAGAATTAAAAATATTTTTACAAGAGTTCTAAAAGGTCATATTGCTGTAACTAATTATAAATTAAAGAAAAATACATTTGGCTCTAGTATAGACTACGTGGCAAGAAAATTTCTTAGGCAGATTGGATTAGATTATGCGCATGGCACTGGTCATGGTGTCGGATACTTTTTAAATGTTCATGAAGGACCACATGCTATTTCAAAATATAATAAAGTTAATTTTGAAGAAGGTATGATTGTGTCTAATGAACCAGGTTATTATGAAAAAAATAAATTTGGAATAAGAATTGAAAATTTAATTTATGTTAAAAAAGAAAAAAAAAAGAGGTATTTTAGAAATTTAACGATGGCCCCCATTGATAAAGAATTAATTAATAAAAATCTTTTATCCGATAAAGAAAAAAAATGGTTAAATAATTATCACAAGGATGTTTTCCATTGTCTTAAAAAGTTTATGAATAAGTTTGAACTTTTAGAGTTAAAAAAAGCTTGCTCAGCTGTCTAAAATCTTATTCCACTCTTTTTCTGAAATAATTTTTAAATTTAATTCTTTAGCTTGATCAATTTTTTTTTTTGTAGGCTTGGAATCTCCAATAACAAGTAAATCTAGCTTTTTCGATATTGATCCTAAAACCTTTCCTCCATTATTCTCGACAATCGATTTTGCTTCGGATCTACTCATATTTTCAAATCCACCTGTAAACATTAATTTCTTATTTGAAAATTTTCCATTTAGATTTTTCACGTCATAATTTTTAATATTTAGCTCATTAATTAATTTTTTAGTTATTCTTGTGTTTGTTTCATTGAAAAAAAAACTTTCAATGGACTCGATTTGAGTTTCTCCAATTCCGTCTAAATCAACTAAATTTACCAGAATTTTTTTTCGACTTCCGGTTTCAAATAACTCTTTAAATTTTTTTATTGTTAAAAAAAAACTTGCTAAAATTTTTGCGTTCTCTTGGCCAATATGCCTGATACCAATTGAAAAAATAAATTTATCTAAATTAATTGTCTTTGATTTTTCAATAGCTTTTTTTAGATTATTTATAGATAGCTCACCCCATCCTTCTAATTTTTCAATTTTATTATAATTTAAATTAAAAATATCCGAGGGCTCTTTTATTAATTTTAAATCCCATAATTGTTCTATAACTTTTTTTCCCAAGCCATCTATGCTTAATGCTTCTTTTGAAACTATATGTTTGAGTTTTTCTTTAGCTGTATAAATACATTCATAACCCCTTGTACATCTTCTTACAGCATCAAGCTTTTTTGTTGTTTTGCTATATTCTTTTTTTGTTAGCGCACCACATAAACATTTATTCGGGAAAATAAATTTTTTACTTTTTTTCTCTCTCTTGGATTTGTCTACAGAAATTACTTGGGGAATAACATCTCCTGCTCGCTGAATTTTTATTATGTCTCCTATCCGGATATCTTTTCTGCCTATTTCATCCTCATTGTGTAAAGTGGCGTTTGAAACTACTACTCCTCCTACTGTTACAGGCTCCACTCTTGCAACAGGGGTAATAGCGCCGGTTCTTCCGACTTGAATAATTATATCTTTAATTTTTGTAGTCGCTTTTTCTGCTGAAAATTTATAAGCTATTGCCCATCTAGGTGAGTTTGAGGTGTTTCCAAGTCTTTTTTGCAATGATAAATCGTTAATTTTGTAAACTAAACCATCTATGTCATAATCTAGTGATGACCTTAATTGATCTATTTCTTTATGTTGGGACTCAATATTTTTTTCGCCGATTAGAATTTTTGATAGAGGATTTACAGAAAAATCCCATTTTTTAATTTTACATAAAAAATCAAACTGTGTTTTAAATATCATTGGCGAAACAGCACCAAATCCATAAGCAAAATATTTTAATGGAATTTTAGATGTCTCTTTGGAGTTTTTTTGTCTTAATGTTCCCCCAGCTGCGTTTCGTGGGTTAGCAAATTTATCTCCTAATTTAGTAAAATCGCTTTTTCCAATATAAATTTCGCAACGAATTTCGAGTAAGCTTGGTATATCTTTTGCTAATATCTTTTTAGGCAAATTTTTAATAGTTTTTAAATTTTCTAAAATATCTTCACCTATTTTCCCATCGCCTCTTGATAATCCTCTTGTTAGAATTCCATTTTCATAAATTAACGTAGCTGATATTCCATCTATTTTCGGTTCACAAAATAGTTCAAGTTTTTTATTTGATTGAGATAAAAAATTATTAATTTTTTTTTCGAAATCTCTCATATCATCTAAGTTAAAAGCATTAGACAACGAAAGCATCGGAGATAAATGCTTTATTTTTTTGAATTTATTCAGCGGTTTTGAGCCTACTATATCTCCTACACTTCCAAATTTTGCAAGATATGGATATTCTTTTTCTAAATTTAAAGCGCTAGATTTAATAGAGTCATATTTTGCATCGCTAATTTTTGGACTATCATCATTAAAATAATATTTGTTATGATTTTTAATTTCTTTTAAAATTTTTTTATATTTTTCTATTAATCTTTTATTATCTTGCATAAAAATTATTTTATCATTTGAATGATTTTTTTAAAAACACCTTCTTTGTCTTTCTCTTTTTTTTCTTTATTTTTAATTACATAATCTTTATTTAAAATTTTGTAAGATTGTTGGTACCATTCACTTGAATTGTAATTATAACCTAAAATCCCAGTGTATTGTTTTGCTTCATTCTCTAAACCAAGGTGATAATGTATCTCTACGAGTCGATGAAGAGCCTCTTCAATGAATACAGTTTTATCATATTCTTCTACGATAATTTTTAATCTGTTTATTGCTGGTATCCACTTTTGAACAGAGATATAAAATTTTGCATTAAATAACTCTTTAGCTGCTAATTGGTTTTGGATTAAGTCTTTTTTAAATTTTAAATCTAAAGCGTAATCTGAGTCTGGATATTTTTTTAAGTAGTATTCTATTTGTTTCTTTGCATTTAAAAGCGGTTTCAAATCTTTTTTTTCATCTGATATTTGTTCGAAAAAAATAATCGCCTTTAAGTACTCTGCATAAATTACATTTTTATCAGATGGGTAAGTTTTTAAAAATCGTTCTATATTTTCTAAAGACTCACTATAAAAGTTTATTCCATAAAGAGAAAAACAGTTCATAATTGCTGATTTAGCCGCAAGATCAATATTTTCAAAACTTACTTCGGCTTCAGAAAATTTCTTGCTAGCATTAAAAAAATCATTTTGATTAAAAGCAGCGTATCCCTCTTTGTACAATTTATAAGGGTCAGTATTTTTGGAAGGTTCATAGATTAACTTATCTTTCGAACATGAAAAAATAAGTAATGTAAAACTTAATATCAAAAAGAATCTGGATAACATAATTGAGATTATTATCAGATTAGCTAAAGATTATATATGGTAAATAATAGTTAAGCGTTTACGGCTAGTTTTGAAGATGTGATTGTAATTAATTTTTTTGAAACTTCTGTTTTAGGGATTTTAATATGTTTTATTTGGGAACTTAGCATTTTTCTTAGGAACTGGTTAGTAAGTTGATGACCGCCTTGATAACATTTTACTTTACCTAAAATTCTATATCCAGAAAGTAAAAAATCACCAGCTAAGTCTAATATTTTATGATTTACAAATTCTTTTTGATTTCTTAAGCCTCCCTTATTCAAAACTTTATCTTCATCTACGACTAATGCATTATCTAAAGATCCTCCTTTAGCTAAGCCAATTTTTTTTATTTTCTCAACATCCTCAAATAAACAAAAGGTTCTTGAATTAGATATGTCATCTAATTTATCTTTTTGAAAATTAATGTTATTTCTTTGATTGCCTATTATTTTATTTTTGTAATTTAATTGAAAGTCAACTTCTAGAGAGGATTGATTAGGTTCAATTGAAATAGTTTTACTTCCATCTTTTAATTCAATTTTATCAGTTATTTTAAGATATTTTCTTTTTTTATTTAGAGAAATAATTTTAATTTTTTTTAAAACGTCTAAAAAATCTTTTGCAGACCCATCCATTATAGGTATCTCTTCACAATTAATTTCCACTAAAGCATTATCTATTCCAACAATATAAAATGCTGCAAGTAAGTGCTCTACAGTTGAGACTTTAACGCCATAGCTGTTTTCAAGTGTCGTACATAAATTAGCTGATGTAACATTTTTATAATTAGCTTTTACTAAATTATTTTTTTTTAAATCAATTCTTTTAAAAACTATACCTTGGTCAGGCTTACCAGGATTAATAGTAATTTTAGAGCTCGCTCCAGAATGTAGCCCTATACCAGAGAAGTGAACTGATTTTTCAACGGTTTTTTGGTAGACGTTTTGCATGTATGAGCAATATAGAGAAATAATATTTTTACTTAAAACAACTAATGTTTCTAAAAATAACAATTAACTAAATATGGCATCAAAAAACCTTGCAATTGCTGATTTTTTTTCACTCAGTACAGGGATAGCTTCCCTATTCCAACCAAAATGGACAAGTTTATTTGCCGTTTTTAGCGCAGTTTCTTCAGAAAGTTTATCAAGAAAAAAAACTTCTAATTGACCATTTTTTGAGAAAGTTTTTTTATAAATTTCCTTGAAACTATATAGCTGTAATTTATCTAATTCTAAAAAAATATTACTTATATTTTGATTAAAATAACTTAAATTTATATTTTTAAATATCAGGATTTCTGAGATTTCTTTAATTCGGGCTAAAGCAATATTGTATATTAATTTTTTTTTTATCTTTTTATAATGATCTTTATTGAAAAGCTTGTTATCTATAAGTTCATCTTCCAAGATATCGTTATTAAAAATAATTTCCTTAAGAATTTTACTTATAGTTTCTATTTTAATAGAAGTAATTTTAGATATATCCTTAAGTATTATATCGCTACCGAAATTAAATTGTTGTTCAAATTTCAGTGAGTTATTTTCAAAATAAAATATTTTAGTATTATCTTTATTCATTTTAATATTGTAAAAATATTCAGCATTTTTATACTCTTCACATATCCTTACACCTTCGATGAAACTTTTTAGTAAAACTTTTTTTATCTTAATATTAAGTTTAGAAAAAATATTTTCTAAGTTTTTTAAATTATTTTTATCTAATAATGAAAAAGATAATTCATGAGAATAAAAATCTCCGAATAAACCAATTGGTAAATTATCAATTTTTTGATTATCTAAGTTAAATTTCGAATTAAATATATGTATAATAGTTTTTTTTGTTTCTATTCTATCTATATTAGATTTTAAAGTATTTAGTATGTACGTTATATTTTCTTTTAAAACTTGGGATCCGCTAAGTTTTTTATAGCCTGATATATTTACAAATTTTGGTTTGAAATTTTCAAGAATTATGATGATTTCTTTAAATGTAAAATTGAATTTTTTTTCAAGACTATAAATATTTTCTTTTAAAGTGTTATACACTTTTTCATGATCGGTGATTCTGTTATTCTCGACTCCAGATAAGGAAGAGATAAGCTTAAATGATTTAACAAAATTATTCTGATTGTCATTAATACTTACTAAAAAAACAAAACTTTTATTGTTTATTTCAAGATAGAGTGTTGGAGAAAAATTATCCATATTTATTTCAAAATTAGTTGATTATTTATTCTATAATCAAATAACTTATATTTTTGAAAATTTTTTTTCTCATTTAAATCTAAATAATTTTTTAAACTATTGAGGTAGTTTTTTGTAGGTAATTTAATCACTTTTCCATCAATAGTCTCCAAATCCCATCTATTAGTTTCGTACAAAGTGAATCTTTTAGTTAAATGAAATTGAAAATTTAATTTTTTAATATCATCATAAAAAATTTTGAAACTTTTTTGATCACCAATAACATAAGGAAGATCCTTAAACTGGGGATAATTTTTAAATTCTATTAGTGTAACTTTATCGGTTATAAAAAACTTATTTTTATCATTAATCAATATTGCTATAGGTTTTTTTTCGAAAATTTTAATTTTCAAAATATTCGGATATACTTTTCTTATTGTGAAGCTTTCAATCAAATTATTTTGTAATAATATACTTTCAATATCTTTATTTTTCAAAAGAAGTAAGTTTTTACCATAAATTGAAGCTAACAGTTTTTTGATATCTTGTTCTTTTATTAGAAAATTATTATCGATTTTTATTGTTTTTAAATTAAGTTTTGAAATTAAAATTTTTTGTTGTGAGGTGATTGTTGTAAGCAATATCAATAATGCTATAGCAATTATTGTTTTTTTCTTCATTTATTTATACTTGCATCTAATAAAATTTTCTCAACTAAATTTGCAAAAGTTATACCTTTGTAACTAGCAATTTCAGGGACTAAAGATAAGCTTGTCATACCTGGTTGTGTATTTATTTCTAATAAATAAAAATTATTATTATAAAATTTAAAATCTGATCTCGTGACACCTCTACAATTCAAAACATTATGTGTTTTTTTTGCTACTTTTAAAACTTCATTGTATTTTACTTTTGATAGTCTTGCTGGCATAACATGTTTAGTTTTAGCCTTTTTTGTGTATTTTGCCTTATAATCATAAAAAAATCTTTTTGGTATTAATTCGATCGCACCAATAGGCTTCCCGTTAATGACCGCGACTTGAATTTCTTGACCGCCAATATATTCCTCTAAAATTAATTCCTCATATTTTTTAAATAGTATATCAATAAAATTAAATAACTTTTTTTTATTAAGGCATATTTTAACACCTAAACTTGATCCTTCATTTACAGGCTTTAAAACAATTGGAAATTTTATTTTTTTGTTAATAGTTTTTTGAACCAATTTTTTATTAAAATTAATTTTTTTTATTAAAATAAATTTAGGAGTCTTAATATTGTTTTTGATAAAAATTTTTTTTGAGATAATTTTATTCATCGCATTGTAAGAACTAACAACTCCTGAATGAGTATATGGTATCCTTAGATATTCAAAGTAACTTTGAGCGATACCATCTTCACCTTCTCTGCCGTGAAGTGCATTAAAAACAATGTCAATCTTTTTTTTATCAATTAAATTAAAGTTTTTAAATTTAGGATCAAAAATTGAAACATTGTAACCTTTTTTTGTTAAAGCCTTAGCGCAAGCTTTTCCACTGTCCAAGCTTACAGCTCTTTCCCCTGATGTCCCTCCCATAACAACTAAAACTTTTATTTTTTTTTTATTCACCTAAAATTTTTATCTCTAGTTCTAATTTAATTCCTGTTTTTTCATAAACTCTTTTCTTTACTTTTTTTATTAAATTTTCAATATCTGAAGATTTAGCGTTTCCATTATTTACAAAAAAATTACAATGTTTTTCAGATATTTTTGCATCACCCTCTTTAAAATTTTCACAACCTGCCTGTTTTATTAACATCCAAGCTTTTTTGTCCTCACTTAAATTTTTAAAAGTGCTGCCACAAGTTTTTATTTGACTTGGTTGGGATGATTTCTTTTTTTTCGTAAGTTCTAATTGTTTTTTTTCTATATCTTCTTTATTGCTAACCACCCCTTCAAATCTTGCCGATATTATTATTAAATTTTTTGATAAATTAGTTCCTCTATATGAAAATTTTATATCTTCTTTTTTAATTTCAAATTTTGACAAACTTTTTATGTCTACAACTTGTACAGATTTTAAAACTTTAGATATGTCGTAACCATAACAACCACTATTCATAATGATTGCGCCTCCAATTGACCCTGGTATACAAGATAAGAATTCTAGATTGCTTAAATTATTTTCTTTAGCGTAATTAGCGACCTTGCGATCTAACGTGGCAGCGCCAATATCGATAATATTTTTATCAACCTTTTTAATATAAGAGAAATCTTGTGAGAGCTTTATTACAACACCTCTCACTCCCTTATCTCTAAATAAAGTGTTAGAACCAGCTCCTAAAATTGTTACTTTTAAGTTATTTTTTTTAGCATGCTCTAAAAAATTCAACAATTGTTCAATACTCTTGGCTCGATAAAAGTAATCAGCATTTCCGCCAAGGTTAAACCAGCTATAATTTGAAAGTTTGACGTCCGCACTAATGCTGCTGCCAAATTTTTCTATTAAATCATTTGTTAAAATCATAAATAATTTTTTAACCCCATCATCCATTTTGATATTGCACCAGCACCCATACCAATAATAATTTCATCACTTATAAGATTTTTTTTAAAATATTTACATAATTCTAATTCATTTTTTACAATGATCACTTGTGTTTTAGAGTTTTTAGCAATTAAATTTCCAAATTTAATTAAATCAAATTTGTAATTTTTCTTCTCTCCTGCAGCATACAATGGGCATAAAATTACTATATTTGATTTTGAAAAACATTTAGAAAATTCATTTTTCAAAGAAAGCACTCTTGAATATCTGTGTGGCTCAAACACGCTAATAATTTTTCTTTTGATATTAACATTTTTAACTCCCTCTAAAATTGAACTAATTTCAGTTGGATGATGTGCGTAATCATCATAAAAATCATTTTTATTTCTTTTAAAAACTTTTGTCATTCTACGCTGAACGCCTGAAAAATTTCTAAGTGATTTTTTTGCTAAATTTATATCTGCACCTAAATTTATACACACAATAAAAGCGGCGGCTGCATTGAGCACATTGTGTTTTCCTAATAATTTTATATTAATTTTCTTTATTTTTTTTACCTTGTTATCCTTGCTTTTAAAAATTAAGTTAAAAGTTGTGGACTCTAAATTATATTTTATATTTTTTACTTGATAATCTGCTTTGTTATTTTCGCCATAAGTTAAAATATTTTTATTTTTAATTTTATTCAAAATTTTTTTTATATTAGAGTTGTCGATACAAATAATAGCCTTACCGGTTGGAGGCGTTTTGCTTATAAATTCTATAAAACTATTTTCTAGATTTTTATAATTTTTGTAATAATCTAGATGTTCAAAATCTATGTTAGTTACAATAGAGTAATTAATTGGTAATTTTAAAAAACTGCCATCAGACTCGTCCGCTTCTAATATAGCCCATTCGCCCTTTCCAAGTTTTGCATTACTTTTAAGTGAATTAATTACACCACCATTGATAATAGTTGGATCTAATTTTTGGTCTGACAAGATTTTTGCTACTAGAGATGTGGTGGTGGTTTTTCCATGAGAACCCGTAATAATTATATTTTTTTTTAGCGAGACCACATCTGCTAAAACTTCTGCCCTCGAGTATATTGGTATTTTTTTTTTCTTAGCATATCTTAATTCGATGTTATTATTTTTTATTGCCGTTGATTTTACACATATTGTTGCTTTTTTTATATTTGAAGATGAGTGACCGATATATGTTTTTATTTTAAATTTTGAACAGCTAATTGTGTTTTTATTTTTATGATGATCACTTCCTTGAATTCTAAAACCCATATTTTTCATTATTTGAGCAAGGCCGCTCATTCCGATGCCTCCTATGCCTATAAAATGGATTAGATCTTTTTGACCTAGGTTAATTTTTTTCATTTAAAATTTTTTCTATCTGATGATTCAAATTGTTAAAAATATTTTTGTCAGAATATTGTTTTTGATTAGATATAATTTTTTTAATTAATGATTTTTCCCTAAAAATTGAACTTATAATATTATATAATTTATTATTTATCTCTGATTCTTCTAATAAGTACCCATATCCTTTTTTAGAGTAAAACTCAGCGTTTTTATATTGATGATTATCTGTTGATGTTGGTAATGGAACTGAAATAAAAGGGATGTTAAGATTAATTAATTCTCCTAAAACTGATGCCCCTGAGCGAGTAATAACAAGATTTATATTTGAATAATAATCAAGAATGTTATCCGCAAAATTAAAAAGTTCATGTTCAATCTTATATTTTTTATAAAATTCTGATAAATAGCTGGTCTGACTTTTTAAACACTGTTGATATACTTTAATTTTAAAATCAGAGTTTTGGAGTTTTACGAAAATTTGAGGTAAATCATTTGCAAATACTTGAGCTGCTTGACTGCCACCTAAGACTAAAATGTTTATTTTATTAAAATTATCAATTTCATTGTTTGCCACACTAGAATTTATTATCTCTTTTCTAATTAAGTTACCTATCTCGACAACTTTGTCTTGATATTTTTTAGGAATACCTTCGAGCTGTTTATAAGATACAAAAACTTTATTAGCATAAGGTAGTAAAAATTTATTAGCTTTACCTATAATAAGATTATTTTCATAAATGATAAATTTAATCCTTAGAATTGATGCTGCAATGCAAATAGGAAAAGATGCATATCCCCCCATTCCAAAAATTATAGAGGGTCTGCTTATTAATAAAAATATTAAAGAATTTATTATTGAAAATAATATAATTAATGAAGAAATTAAAAACATAAAAATATTTCTTTTTATCAATGGAGATGAAAGAATTTTTATTAAACTTAAATTTTTATAATTTTTAAGGTATTTAAATCCCCTTGCATCAGAAGTAAGTTTTATATTAAAATTTTGATTTGCCAAATAATTTGCTAGACTTAAAGCTGGATAAGTGTGCCCTCCAGTTCCACCTGTTGCTATTAATATTTTTTTCTTAGTCATATAAATATGATTTATTTTTGGTATAATTTAAAACTAAACCAGCTAAAATTGCACTTCCAATTAATGATGAGCCGCCATAACTTAAAAAAGGTAATGTCATTCCAGTGGTTGGTATTAAATTAGTATTTACCCCAGCGTGTATAAACGTTTGAAATATGAGCAATGTTGCTAATCCACTTAAAGAAATTTTTAAAAACTGATTTTCTTGATTAAAGCAATTTTTAATTATTCGAAATGATATGTATAAAAATATAAAAATTATCATAATTGTTACTAGAGAACCAAATTCTTCAGATATGACTGCAATTACATAGTCAGTATGAGCTTCAGGAACACTGTCTTTAAGAATACCTTCTCCCATTCCTTGACCTGTTAACCCGCCTAATTTAATAGCTTCCAATGCTGATGAGGATTGAAATTTATCTCCCTGGCTAGGATCAAAAAAAGTGATAAGACGATTAATTATATACCCAAATTTTTCAGGTAAAAAATAAAGTAATGAACTTAAAAATATTGAAAAAATTGAAAAAAAGATAAATATCATCACTAAACTCACACCTGAGATAAAAACTACAGCAGTCCAGCTTCCTATCAATAATAATGATTGCCCCAAATCTGGTTGATCAATTAATAGAATTATCACGGAAGCCAAGATAATAAAGCTTAAAAAATACTTTAATTTGGAATTTTTAAATTTCTCAGAAGTAAGTATTTTTACTGTAACTAAAATAAAGAAAGGCTTTAATATTTCTATTGGTTGTAATCTAAAAAAATAAAGATCAATCCATCTCTGCGCCCCTTTTACTTCTACTCCAGTAATGGGGACCATAGCTAAAAGGCAAAATGAAATAATAAATAATGGGAAAACTAGATTGATTAAAAATTCAGTTTTAATTATTGATATTACAACCATAATTATTAATGCTAAGAATGTAAAAACTAGATGTTTAGAAAAAAAAAAATAATAATCCTTATTTAGTCTTTCTCCAGCTAAAAATGATGTTGAAGAAAAAGAAAAAAATAAACCTAAAAAGAACAAAATGAGAAAACAAAAAAAAATTTTTTTATCTAAACTTCTCCAGTAATTCAAAAATAAAAATTTAAATGAATTTTCTTGCATAAATTTTACATAAACTTTTAAATTTTAATCCTCTTTTTTCGAAATTAGTATACTGGTCAAATGACGCTGCGGCTGGACTAAATAAAACTGTTTTTTTTAAATTATTTTGTAATTTAACATCTTTTGAAATCTGTATTATTGCGCTTTCTAAATTTCTAGTCTCTGAAAAATCAACTTTACCTTCAATTTGATTTTTAAAAAAACTTATATGTTTACCAATTAAATAACACTTTATTATTTTTTTTTTATATCTCGAAATGTTTATTTTATCATTTTTTTTTGGGAGTCCCCCGGCAATCCAATAAATATCTTTGAGACTAGAAAGTGCTAATTCTGTAGATTTAAATGAAGTAGCTTTGGAGTCATTAATAAAAGTTATATCTTTTTTTTTAAAAAATATTTCAAACCTATGCGGCAAACCTTTAAAGGTTTCCATGGCGTTAATGAAAAGTTTTTTTTTAATTTTAAGAACTTGTGAAAACGCAAAAACAAAACTCATATTTTGGTCATTTATACTCGACGACAGGTAAATATTTTTAATTTTAGATTTAATTTTTTTATAATGGTTAACGTTGGGGACTATAATTTTACCTAAAAACTTTCTTTTTTTAAAAATTATTTTAAAATTATCATTGATAATTGCATAGTCATTTTTTTTTTGAAGTTGAAAAATTTTTAATTTTGATTTTAGGTAATTTTTTATGCTTCCATGCCAATCTAAATGGTCATTAGTCAAATTTAAAAAGAAAGCGTAATTGGGATGAATAAATTTAGAGTGTGAAAGTTGAAATGATGAAGCTTCTATAATAATTATACCATCTTTAAATTTTATTAAATCTAAAATTGGTTTACCAATGTTTCCACCTAAAGCACAATTAATTTTACTTTTTTTTAGAAGGTGTTCAATTAATTTACAAGTGGTTGATTTGCCATTAGTTCCCGTTACTACTATACTCTTACATTTATTATTTATTAAATAAAATAAATCAATATCGGTAATTATTTTATCTTTAAATTTTTGTAAATTCTTATTTTTTTTTAAACTTATTCCTGGAGTCAATACAATATAGTCTACTTGTCTTAAGATTGTGTTTAAATTTTTAGCTAAATTTTTTTTAAAAATATTTTTTTTATTATCATCCCAAATTTTATAATTTTTTATTTTAGTTTTTTTGAAAAACTTAACAACTGATCTTCCAGATAAACCAAATCCATAAACAAGGAACGATAGTTCTTTGAGTTTTGCAACTTTAGACATTATTTATCTCAGTTTTAATGTTGCTAGTCCAACTAATGCTAAAATTATAGCAATTATCCAAAATCTTATTACTATTGTAGACTCCGCACATCCCTTTTTTTCAAAGTGATGATGTATTGGGGCCATTCTAAAAATTCTCCTCCCAGTTAACTTAAATGAGGCAACTTGTATAATTACTGAAATAGTTTCTAAAACAAATAAACCGCCTATAATAGCTAAAACTATTTCATGTTTTACTATTATAGCAATAGCTGCCAATGATCCACCGAGAGATAATGAGCCCGTATCACCCATGAAGATTTTTGCTGGTGGCGCGTTATACCAGAGAAAACCTAAGCATGATCCAACTATTGACCCACAAAAAATTGATAACTCTCCAACATCTGGAATGTATTGAATCTGTAGATACTCAGAAAAAATTGTATTTCCAACGACGTATGAAATTAATGTGAATGAAAGGGCAACTAACATAACTGGAACAGTGGCTAATCCATCTAATCCATCTGTCAAATTTACGGCATTGGATGCACCTATTATTACAAACAGGCCAAATGGTATAAAAAATAAACCCATGTTCCATATTAAATTTTTCAAAAAAGGGAAGTAAAGATTGTAAATATATTGATGGTTAGAATATTTTAGTAAAATAAATAAAGTTATAACACCTATGATAATTTGACCTAAAAATTTGTGGCTTGATTTCAATCCTCTCGAATTTTTAAATTTTATTTTTAAAATATCATCAATTAATCCTAAAGCACCCAAAGATAAAGAGACAAAAATTAAAGTCCAAACATATATATTGCTTAAATCTGCCCATAAAAGAGTACTAAATATAATTCCAATTATTATTATTACTCCTCCCATAGTAGGTGTTCCGGATTTTTTTATTATATGATCTATAGGTCCATCTTGTCTAATTGGTCCTGTAATCATTTTTTCAGAGAATAGTTTTATTAATGGACCTCCAATAATAAAAACAACAATTAGTGAGGTCATTACAGATAACCCTGTTCGAAAAGTGAGGTATTTAAAAACATTTAAGAATGAGTATTGATCGATAAGAGATGTTAATAGATTAAATAACATTTATATTCCTTTTATCATTCTTTGACTAAAATCGTAAAGTCCCGTTGCGTTAGATCCTTTAATCATGAGATAATCATTATTTGATATAATTTTGCTTAAGCTCAAATCGATATCTTCATTGTTTTGCAATATATTTCCTCTTTTTTTTCTATTTAAATGTTTATAAGTGAAAATTGTTTTTTTTCCTTTAATGAAAACCTTGTCTATATCAGAATTGTTAATAACTTTGAACAATTCTTCATGAAATCTTTTAGATCTAGATCCTAATTCTAGCATGTCACCAAGAATTAAGTATTTCTTGAATTTATCTTTTTTTATTAGGCTAAGCTTATTAATTGCATTTTTTGTTGATGATGGATTGGCATTATAACTTTCATCTATCAAATTAAATTTTTTCTTATAACGTGAGATATAATATTTTTTTCCTCTTCCTGCTGGAGCTTCAAAATTTTTAAATTTATTTTTAATTTTAGATATATCAACGTTTAGTTCCGTTAAAACTGCCAAGGAAGATAAAACATTATAAATATTCAAGTTTTTTATTTCTAAATTGATTGGCAGATTATAAATATTTATGAAAATCTTAGATATACTTCCTTTTTTTATGATTTTTTTTATGCAAATATTTGAACTTTTATTGAAACCAAAAGAGGAGATTTTTAACTTGTTTGTTTGTGCTTTTTTAAATAGATAAGGGAAAAATTTATCATCTCTATTTAAAATTACTGTTCCTCCAGTTGTAATACCCTCAATAATTTCTGACTTCGCTTTTGCAATTCCATTAATGTTTTTAAAATTTTCTATATGAGCTTCTCCAATGTTTGTAATTACTCCTATGTGAGGCTTAATTAATTTAGAAAGTTTTTTAATTTCTCCAGCTTTACTCATGCCAACTTCGAAAATTCCAAATTTTTGGTCATAACTTAAATTTGATAAACTTATCGGTACTCCTAGATGGTTATTGAAGGACCTCTGTGATGAATAGGTACTGCCAAAATTTTGTAATAAATCATTAATTAAGTTTTTTAATGATGTTTTGCCAGTACTACCAGTAACTGCAATAATTTTTGCTAAACTATGCTCTCTTTTCAATTTGGCAAAATTATTTAAAAATGAGATTGAATTTTTAATCTTTATTATCTTTTTATTTTTTTTGTCTATGGGCAAAGAAGTTAAAACACATCCGGCTCCTTTTTTTAATGAATCCTGAATAAATTTGCTTCCATCGTTATTTTTACCTTTGAGTGCTAAAAATAAATTATCTTTTTTAATTGTTCTTGTGTCGATTGAGAGACCATCAAAATTCATTAATTTTTTTCTATTCAAAATCTTTTCGAGTATCATTTTATTTTGAAGATAGTTTTGTTTCTTTTTATTAAATTTATTAATTTTAATATTTAATTTTTTAATAATTTTTTTATCTGAAATATTTATTATCTTATTTTTATAAATTTGTTGTTCCTCGTGCCCTTTACCAGCAATCAAAATTATTTCTTGTGGTTTGGCATTTATAACAGCTTTTTTTATTGCAAGTTCTCTATTTCCGATGTTAAAGGATTTATTTTTTGGTATATATTTTGAGAGCTCATCTCTAATTTTTTTAGGGCTTTCATTTCTTGGATTATCATCAGTAATATAGATTTTATCAGAATTTTCATTAGCTATTTTAGCCATCAATGGTCTTTTTTTTATGTCTCTTTCACCCCCACATCCAAAAACAAGAGAAATGTTATTTTCATAATTAGATTTTAAAAATTTAAGTGTTTTAAGTAATGCATCAGGTGTATGGGCATAATCTATAAAAACTTTTACATCTTTTGAAAATTTCCTGACTAATTCAAGTCTACCGTTTACATCCTTAATTTTTTTAATTGAATTATAAATTAATTTTTTTTTTAAACCACAAAGTTTTAACGCTTTAACTGCCATAGATAAATTTTTTATTTTGAAATCATTTGATATATTTGGATAAAAATTTTTAATTTTTGTAAATTCATCGTCTATATCTAAAAGTTTTAAATTTTTATCCTTTGCTATTTTCTTAATCATAGTAAATTGTTTAATTTCTTTATCTGAGATAATTGTAGATCTTTTTTTTAAAACTTGTCTAAACAGTATAAGTTTGGCATTTAGATAGGCTTTCATATTTTTGTGGTAATCAAGATGATCTTGGCTAAAATTTGTAAATACTGCACCTTTAAAGTAAATGTGATGTAATCTTTTTTGATCTAATCCATGGCTTGATGACTCAATAATTACATTATTAATTCTCTTTTTTTTTAAAATAGACAAGTTTTTATGTAGTGCAATTGTATCAGGAGAAGTAAGTCCAGTTTTAATAATTTTACCATTATATTTTATTCCCAAAGTTCCAATCGAAGCTGCAGGGATATTGTTAATTCTAAATATTTGGTAAAATATATCAGCTACAGATGTTTTTCCATTTGTGCCCGTTACTGCAATGATATTTTTTGGTTTCATTCTGTAAAACTTAGAAGCTATTTCACTTAAAAAAAACCTTATATTTTTGCTTCTAATAATTAGAATGTTTTTATTTTTATACTTGCACTTGTCAGAGCAAATAATAACTGAAGCACCTTTATTGATGGCCTCATTAATAAATTTTTCACCATTTAATTTGTTGCCTTTAATTGCAAAAAAAATAAAGTTTTTTTTAACTTCTTTGCTATTAGTTGAAAGTCCTGAAATATTGATATCTTTCTTGTCTTTAGAAATTTTTTTAATTAAATTTTTCAGCAACATATAGATCCGTAAACTGTTTGTTATTTATGGCTAAAATTGGTCCAATTTTTTCTATTATTTTGCCTGCAACATAAACTGAATTCCAACCGGAGGTGTTGTAAGGAGCTTTAGTCTTAATTCCTCGATAATTATAAATTAAATCTTTATTAATTTTAGGGTTCTCAAGCATAACAAACAGAGTAAAATTAGGTTCATAAGTTGGAAATATTGATATAAAAGTATTAATGCGATTTTTTTTGTTTCCATAGCTTTCCGCAGTCCCAGTTTTTCCACCCACAAAATATCCACTTTTATCTGCTAAACTTGCTGTTCCATTTTTACTTGTAACAACTTTTCTAAGAATACTGCTTATCTTATTGCTTGTATCATTTGTTATAATTTTTGTTCCTTTTTCAATATTTCTATCTTTAATCAAACTTGGTTCAATTAATTTACCACCGTTGCTCATAGCAGCATATAAAGCTGTAACTTGTAACGGTGTTGTAGTAATACCGTGACCGTAGGAAATTGTTTCTAATTTACACTTATTCCAATTTAGATTGTGGGGTTCTCCTACTTCTTCTAATTCAATTTTTGGACTCTTTGTAAGTCTTGTTTTTTTAATAAATTCTTTATAATTTTTTTCACCCACTTTTTTAGCTAAAATTACAGAACCTACGTTAGATGATCTTATTAAAATTTCTTCAACTGATAAATTTTTAGGGTGTTCTTTCATGTCTGTAATTTCATGTATAGAGCATCTGATTTTTTTTGGAATTTCTTCTATTACAGTATTTGTGCCTACCAACTTATGCTCTAAAGCTAAAGCTATTGTGAAAGTTTTAAAAATTGACCCAAGTTCGTACACTCCCTTAGTAATTTTGTTGATATATTTTTTATCTTTAATGGATGTTCTTTGATTAATATTAAAATTTGGTAATGAAACCAGAGATAATATATCACCATTATTTACATCCATTAACAAGGCTCCCCCACCTGTTGCATCAAAAGTTTTAATTGCCCTGTTAAGTTCTTTGTTAACAATGTGTTGTATATTGCTGTCTAATGTTAATTTTAAAGGTTGATTCAGTTTATTTTTATCTCTTAACTCTCGATCATAAAATTTTTCTATACCGGAAACACCAAAATTATCATAATCGACTTGGCCTATAATATGACTAAATAAATTCCCATGGGTATACATTCGCGCTTGAAAAGGTTCAAATTTAATTGCTTTTTCACCAAGGGCCCAAAATTTTTTTTTCTCAGTTTGGTCTATTCTTTTCTTTATTCTAAAATATTTTTTTTTGTTTATTTTATCTTTGATTTCATTGATAGGTAGCTCTGGAAAGTTTAATCTTAAATTAACTAAAAACTTTTTTTTATCTCTAATTTGTTTTGGATCTATAGCGACATGAAACGTATTTATATTTCGTGATATTATTATTCCATTTCTATCAACTATGTCTCTCCTTATTAAAGAAAACTCAGATTTATGTTTTTCTAAATTGAATACATTTGTTTGATCAAGAGATATGTGGGTAATTTTTATTGAAAAAATTAAGATTAAAGAAAAAAAGAAAAAAAATAGCACATAAATTCTATCTTGAAAATTGTTAAATCTTTTTAATATTTTATTTTTTTTATTAGTTTCTAAATAATCTTCAAAGTAAAAGCTTTTTTGATTTATATTATGATTTTTTTTATTTTTGTTTTTCATTAATTATCTTGAGTTTGGAAATTTTATTTTTTATCTCCGTGAAATGAGAAATATCAAAAAATATTTTTGAATATTCGATTGGTTTATAAATTTCAAATCCAATTAATTTTAGTTTTTTTTCAATTTCCACCGGTGAGGTTAAATAATAAAAATCTAATTGTGTTTCATTTATATCTTTTTTTTTATGCAAGATTTTTGAATTTAGAATGGATATTTGCTTTTCTAAAATCCGAGTTTTATTTTTAATAGCTGATGTAATTAATAAAAATGTAATAAATATTGAAACAGAAATTATAAATCTTGGTTTAAACATCAATAGCCTCTAAATCTAAATATTTTTTAAATTTCTTTATTAACTCTTCTGGGTATTGGAATTTATCATTACTTCTAATTGCAAATCTTAGCTTAGCAGATCTAGACCTTTTGTTTATTTCCACTTCTTTTTTTGTCGGCCTCAGAACTTTATTTCTATATTCCTTAAATAAAGTTTTTTGTGAAGATTTATTTTCAGGTAAATATCTTGAAGATCTTGATTTATTCTTAGAAAAATTAGAAAAAAAAAATTTAACTATTCTATCTTCTAGCGAGTGAAAACTAATTACTAAAATTTTTCCTCCTGGTTTTAATCTTTTTGTTGCACTTATTATACCTTCGATCAATTCTGTGGTTTCTTTATTTACAAAAATTCTCAATGCTTGAAAAGTTTTAGTACATGGGTTAATCTTTTTTAAAAAGTTCTTTCTCTTACTTCTCTGAATTATTTTCACAAGATCTGATGTGCTACTAATCTTTTTTATTTTTCGAAATTTAACAATGTTTTTAGCAATTTTAGATGCTTCTTTTTCGTCTCCTAATATCTTGATTACTAACTTAAGATCTTTTTCACTTAAATTGTTCACTGCTTCTAGGGCGGTAATCTCGTTAAGGCCCATGGCCATGTTTAACTTTTGATCAGATTTAAAAGAGAAGCCTCTTTCTAAATCATCTAACTGAATAGAAGATAAGCCTAAGTCAAAAATGACCGCATCGACGAAATCTTTTGAGATAGTATCTAATTGGCTAAACTTAATATGATAAAAACTAAATTGCTGAGGAAATTTTACTTTGAGTTGATTGGCTAATAATAAAGCTTTTTTATCTCTATCAATTGCTTTTACATGAGTAAAAGAGTCTAGGAATTTTTTAGAATAGCCTCCTCCTCCGAAAGTACAATCTATAAATTTTTTTTCAGCAGAAGGCGATGAAATTTTTAAAACTTCATTCAACATCACTGGAACATGGGAAAATTCCAGTGATGAGATTTGATTGTTCATTATTCAAAAATTGGATCATCAAAACTTTTGTTTTCTTAAAAATGCAGGGATTTCGAAATCTTCTTCTTCGTTAATATCTTGATTAAATAACTCATCTGTTTCTTTACCTTCTGAGCCATGAGTTTTTAAACTTTCTTCTGATTGATAGCTTTGATCGTCAGAAAACAATTTTGGAGTGTACTCTTCATCATCTACATTATTTAATGGGTTAGTTTCATTTTTCTCTATACTATTATTTTCTATATAAGATGCGCTCTCAATTGAAACACCTGCTGGAATGTTATCTGTGGCTTGCGCGGTTTGATTTGAGTTTTCAACAAAATTTTCATTATCAAAATTATTTAGATCATTACTTTGTTCCTCATCTATCTGGTAACTCTCATCTAACTTTAGAGCCGTAGCTCCATTTATGGAACTAAGTGTACTATTCTCTACTCTTGGGCTATGGGAGAATAAATTTTCAGAATAACCTGGGTTTCTATTTTGAATACGGGATACCATATTTAAAACAGTGTTGTTGTCAGTTTTATGACCGTCTAGTGATGTCGCAACAATTGAGACTCTAATTTTTCCAGTCATATTTTCATCTTTTATTGCTCCAAAAATCAATTCGGCTTCAGGATCAACTTCTGCCCTTATTTTATTTACCGATTGATCAACCTCGAATAATGTTAGGTCATTTCCACCTGTAATATTTATAAGCAACCCTCTCGCTCCTTGAAGAGAATATTCATCAATTAAGGGATTATTTAAAGCCATCTCTGTAGCTACCATGGCTCTATTTTCTCCTTCTGCTTCTCCTGTGCCCATCATTGCTTTTCCCATTGAACTCATCACAGTTTCAACATCTGCAAAATCTAAATTAATCATACCAGGTCTAACCATCAAATCAGTGACACTTTGAACTCCATGTTTTAAAACATTATTGGACAAATTAAACGACTCTTCAAATGTGGTAGTTTCACTGGCTATTTTAAAAAGATTTTGATTAGGTACAACTATTACTGTATCTAAGTGTTTTTTAAACTCCTCCAATCCTTCGATTGCTCGTCTCATTCTTTTTGGTCCTTCATAGGAAAAAGGTAAAGTTGTTACACCTACTGTTAAAATATTTGACTCTCTTGCTGCCCTTGCAATAACGTGGGAAGCTCCAGTTCCTGTTCCTCCTCCCATACCAGAAGTTATAAAAACCATATTAGCACCTTGCATATAGCTAGTAATTTCGTTCAAGGATTCATCTGCAGCAGCTTGGCCTATATCATGTTTCGCGCCGGCACCTAGTCCTTTTGTTAAATTCATTCCAATTTGAATTTTTGCATGTGCTTTACTCATTTTGAGATCTTGCGCATCAGTATTAACCGCAACGAATTCAACACCCTCCATTCCTGAGTCTATCATCGCATTTATAGCATTACCACCTGCTCCACCAACGCCCAAAACTAATATTCTTGGTTTCAATTCTCTAAGTTCTCCCCCACCAATATTTATACTCATTATAGCTCTCCCTTTGTTTTTGTTTCCCATTTTAAATTAGATCTATTTTCATAAGCCTTTTTTCTAGCCACGATTTTAAATTTTTCAAAATTTTTAGGCTCCCAAATTTGAAATGTTTTTCCAAGACCAACAAACAAAATATTAGATTTAATTTTAGCGTGATTAAGTAATTTTTGAGATAAAGAAACTCTGCCTTCTGTATCAAATTGTAAATTTTCACTTTCTGATAATATTGATGTTGCAAAAAAATCTCTCTTTTCCTCAAAAGGATTTAAAGAGTCTATCGTGTTAGATAATTTTTCTATTCTATCTTGTGAGCAGGCCTCCAAAGCGGAGTGGTTGAAAGACGGATAGCTTATAAATCCATTAAAGCCCATCGTATTTAAATAAGATCTAAATGTTGCTGGCACTGAAACACGCCCTTTCTTGTCTATTTTGTTTTCGCAACTTGATAAAAACATTTTTATAAAAAAACCTTAAAATATTTATATTTTTCAATTTCCCCTCCAATATGGGATTATTTGGGATAGTATGGGTTTTTAATAAATAGTCAATATGTTTATATTTATACAAAAAGTACAAAATAAGAACATAAAATAATGGGCATGATTGCCAGATAATCTATAAGCCGGGTTCTGTCATTTAAGATGTCATTTCTCTAGGCTTAAATTCGCATTTAAGCTCAAGTGGTTAACCCAGAAG
>VMHT01100165.1_pt1 | contig 31484 bp, 46 predicted proteins | sample 4693611 | NCBI WGS metagenome assembly VMHT01 (sample SAMN12280063, study PRJNA550983) | marine metagenome | isolation source: seawater sampled from same location over 5 years 0.02-0.2 micron viral filtrate | place: USA: collected off the coast of southern California halfway between the port... ...
AAACTTAATTTACCTTCTTCGGCTCTACGTTTTCTTTCGAAGTATTCGGGAAAAATTAATTGTTCGCTAAACGGTATAGGTGCAACTCTATATCTATCTATTTTATTTTTTCGTATAGTATTTGCTGCATTTTTTATTTGTTCAGCACTCATATTACTTAATTGGTCATAAGTTCCAGGAAAAGTTTCTTCAGTTAAAATTATTAAATCATTCTCGTCTATTAATTGTCCGTAAGTAAACGCACCGTCTCCTTCCATAATCGGAGTACTTGAATATATACTCGATAAAAGTTCAGGAGGTGGTGTAGTCGACATTATAGTTTAGGTTGGGATTCTTGAATTTGTTTTTGAATAGCGTTATAAGTTTCCTCAGGTATACTTTTGGTTGGGTCTGGTTGTTGATTACCCATAGGGTCTATTCTAAATTGTCTATTACTTTGTCTCCAATCTTGAATAGTTGGTGAGTCTGAGTTTCTAGTAAAAAAATCTTTTAAAGCATATGGATTGTTATAATCAGTTATTCCTGTTTCTTCATCTGGTTGAAATAAGTAATAATCTTTTAACGTATTTAATAAAGAATCAGTAACTTTACCTTTTTCGTTTAGATTACCGTATATACCATATCGAATATTTTCACCTTCACCTAAAGGTCGAAGTTTATCTAATTTAAACCTACCTGCTGTTTCATCATCTCTAGCTTCTATAACACTATTTATAAATTTTAATAAAACATCATGTTGAACTTCTATATCTTGACCTGCATTACCTCCGATAATAGTAAAAAAGTTAGCTAAATCTTTATCGGATAATGTTCTACCAGTTTGTCCTGCAGTTGCTGCTGCATAATATGCTATATTTAAAAACCCTGAAGCTAATACAGCTTTGCTTCTTGCTAATTGTTGTAAATTGTTAGTTAAAAAACTTTTTTGTGGCTTGTCTATATCCGCTCGTTCTATAAAATTACTTATCATATTTTCAAGGTCTTCTGCATAAGTAGGTGAACTTTGGTTTAATGTTTTTAAACTTTTAAATAATTCTTCCCCTGCTACACCACTACCTCTAGTTTGATTACTTGTACCACCGTCTTTACCTTTACTAAACAGTTTATCGGTATATTCTGGAGTAAAAAACTGGTCGAAATTAACTCGTATATCGTTTCCTAAACTTGCTAAAGTAGCTACTGTAGTGGTACCTGACGCTCCTGATTCTATCTGTTTATCGATTTCGTTTAAAACATTATTTGATAAGTTTATTAATCTCACTGTAGCAGCGTCTTGAAGTTCCATTTCGTCAGTAAGTTTTCTTAAAACTTTTACAGGATTATCATCTTTACCGTGAAAATTATATGCAGAATCTGCTTTTAATGATTCTGCCATACTAGCACTGTAATTTACCCACCCATCAGGGTTTACAAAATATTCTTTATTGCTTAAAGTTATTGGTTTTTGATTTTTAAATATCGGGTCGTTAGGGCTAAACGCACTAGTAGGTACATAGTAATCTGTACCGAAATCATTTTCAGCGGTTATCCCCATAACGATGTCGGGTTTTTTATCTACGTTAAGGTCTTCGTAATTTAATAAATTTGTTTGTTTAAAATCTTTTTTAAGACTTTCTTTTTTAAATTGATTTTTACTAGTATTTATTGATTGATTAACAGTACTTTTCCTATTTATATATTGATTAGTTATACTTGCTGATGTTGGAGACATTCTTCCAGAAAATAAAGTACCTATACTACCTGCTATAGTCATTCCGTCTACTCCGCTTGTATCTCTATCAGGACCATAAATAGCGTATGCTTTTAATTCAGCATTTTTTACTTCTTTATTTATTAAACCTTCTTTCTCTAACTTATTTAGTCTTTCCTGTTCTTTTTTAAAACTTTCAGGAGTAACTTTATATTTATTTTTAGTTACTGCATTATCTATTAAACCTACTACACTTAAAATTCCAGGAAGATATTTTTCTCCAGCAGATAATTCATTAGGTTCAGGTGCAGGAGCTCTAGTTCTGGCTGTAGGGAAACTCACTCTAGTAGGTTGTACTTGTACTTGAGTAATTCCAGTAGCTCCTTGATTTCCTCCACCTATAGTTGGGAAAGGACTAAGACCAGTTATTCCATTAGCCATTAATACCTAATTCCTCCTGGACCTGTTTCAGTACTATTTGGGTCAGTTCCGAACATCATTTGGGGGACTGTAGGAGGACTATATGTATTTCCTGCTAATGTAGTTATACCTTGTTGCGGGAATAAGCTAGGATTTAATGAAGTATTTCCAAACGTTGGTGGAGTTACGTTACTACCCATAATACCACTTTGATAATTTAAACCACCGTTGTTTTGTACGACTCCAGGAATTCCAGGAGCAAAACGGTCTGGATTACTAGCTTCTACCGCGTCTTCTGCGGGAGTTGCTCCAGCATAACCATAACCACCCGCCAACGGACCAAGAGCCGACACTATATTTCCAACGTTTTGTAAGTTTTGGAAAGGTAAGTTATATCTACCAACAAAATTTTGATAACCTAAATCTAATAAAGATTGGTCTCTATTTCTACCTAACCCTCCCGTAGAAAATAAAGAACTAATATCTTGTCTTTGTAAATTAGGTAATTGATTAGCTATATTAAATGTTCTACCAGAAATATCAGATAACGAAGCACCTAATGCTCTATCTCTGTCAGCTCCAGTTTGAAAATCTTTAAAAGCTAAATTTTGTGCATTATCAAATCCTTTAGAATATATACTACCTAACGCGTCAGTTAATCCTTCTATTCCTTGTTTAGTAATATCCGCTTCTGTTATACCTTGTCTAGCACTACCGAGATTACCTGTTCTAGCGGCTCCTAAATTTAATTGATTAGTTCTATCCGAAATAAATTTACCGACCCTATCTTCAACTCTACCCGCAACTCTATCTAAAAATGGATTAAAAAATTCGTCAGTACTAGTCGGGTCAAATCTTTGACCTATTCCTTGTCGATATACATCAGCACTTTGACCTAATACATCTGTTCCTGTTTGTAAAAAAGGCATATAACTACCAATAGCTTGGTCAGTTAAACCAAACGCTCTATTTTCTCTAGGGTTAAAATTAGCTATACGTTGTCCCGTATAAGAATAAGGATTACTATCAGGAACATTAGGGTCGCTTAATCCTCTTTGTAATAAACCACTAGCCGCTGGAAAAATACCAGTTTCTAATATATCCGCTACCTGTGGTGCGGGTGCTTGGGAGGAAAATTCTCGTTCTTCTCTACTAGCCATATCTCTGATTACCTTTATTATTAAATGCGTTTAATCTAGCGATACCTAATTCGTGATTACCGCCACCAGCATGGTCTACCGCTGCTTTTGATAACATAAACTCACCATCACTCGCAAGTACTGGTATTATATCATCTTTTGGACCTCCTGGACCTACTACGGGGTCACCTTTAAACATAGGTCTTGCTAAAATTTTAGCAGGGTCTCCTCCCATATTCATCCCAATACTATCTAAAGTTATACCTTTATTAGGAGCTTGATACGAAAAACTAGGGGCAGAAGCAGGGGCTAAAAGTTTTTTGTCGTCGTCATCGAGGATTTCTGCTAATGTAGCTATTCCTTGCATAGCGACATTAATCCAACCTGCTGCTTCAGAAGCAGTCATCGGTGCGTTCATAGCTTCTGTTGTTGCAGCTATAGCTTCTGTTGTTGCAGCTGTAGTAGTCTCAGGCAGTGACGCTTTTATATCAGCGTTTACTTTTGCCATTGCTTCATTGGGATTGGGGTTTTCAAAAAGAGATATTAAACTTTCGTCATCGATTGGTGGAATATCAACTTTGGGTTTCTCAAAGGTTGGAGTAAATGTAGTCATCGCGTCTTCCATAGATAAACTACTTCCAACCTCAGTAAGTTCATCTCTACCAAAAAGATTTAATAATTCTTCTAAAGTCATATCTTCTAAAGAAGATATAGGTTTACCACTTTGAGCTCCTAATTTTTCTTTTAATGCACTTGCAATACCCGTATCTTGATTATTAGTAGCTACATTAAAATCGGCTCCTTCTAATGTTATATCTTCAGCAATATTTTGAGTATCTTCACCAATATTTTCTAAATTTAAATTAGTTATTCCTCCTTGTCCTTGACCGCCTAAAGCGTTAGCGTTAGCGGGAGGTAATTTTTGTTCAGGTTTATTAGTTATTTGGTGGAGAGTAGAAACCCCCGTCATAACTGCCATTGCTACGAAAGACATTTAGTTCCCTCTAATTCTTTAATTAAATTTTCTAAGTGTTTTGTTTCAGGAGCAGATAAAATTAAATCATCGAAAGATTTAGCAATGACTTCATTTTCTACTTCTTCTATTGTTAAACAATCTGTTCTATGTACGGTAATAAAAGTACATTCTTCGTGAATAAATAAAACTCTTTTTGTACCTATTTCAGTAATACCGTGGAAAGGTGCTTTAACACGCTCCACACCTTGTTCTGTAAAAATAGAGGCTTCACCTTTCATAATAAAAAATGGATGATTTTTAGCATGAATTCTAGTAACTACTACTAAATCTTTAGGCATTACGATTGTTCTTATGTACAGTCCATCTGCAAAATTGTGCGTAACAGCTCCCTCATTTTCACCCCTTAACTTTTTATTAGATTCTTCTTGATTAGTTTTTTTACAAAAATCATCTACAGCTTCTTCAAACTGTTTTATTTTACTTTGAAACTCTATTTTGTTTTTCTTATATTCAAAAAACTCACAAGCCTCTTGATAAGTTAGTTCTGGAGTTTTTATTAAACTTAAACTCATTATTTCCTCTGCGTTTATTAACGTATTAGCGAGTTAAAGCCCGTCTCGTAAGCTGCAGTTTATATAACTGTAAAGTGATTATACTTTATGAACTAATAAGTTGTATAGCCCTTAATTATCTTTTTCTTCCAAAATAGCTCTTATCTTTTCTGCTTTTTCTTTAGCTGTATCGGCATGTAATTCAGAATCTACTACTTTTTCTAATTTAAAATTATCTAATTTTTGGTTCGGGATATACCTCCATGTATATCCATCTTCGCTATAAACACCAAACACGGTTTGCGAGAAACCAATTTTTATAATCATAGCCGTTTGTCCGTCTAGAATTACTTTATCACCTTCATCAAAAGGAGAAAATAATCTAAAAAATGCTCCTTTTACAAAAGTTACAGCGTAATCTTTTATAGCTAATCCTAATAATAAAGTAAGTACGAATCCTATAAATTCAATATAAAAATCGTTTAACGTAATTTCAAACATGGACATATCATACATTAATGTATCGTTGTTTTATGGTCTTCAGTACCATATGACGACATTAATGTATCTAATTTACCCACAACTATCATCCCTAAATTTTCAGCGTGTTGTTCTGCTTCTTCAAAACTGTCGGCTATAATATTTGGTCCATCGTAAGTAACTCCATCGTATTCGAACTCTGTTAAATAAATTTTTAAATTATCAGTCATATTGTTTTAATTTAGTTTTACTTGCACCGCCTGTACCTGCATATAAACCAAACCAAGCGGCTCCCGCTCCTACAACAACAGATACAAATCCACTTTGTTCTAAACTAGGGGTATCTAAACCCATGAACCATACACAAGTTTTATATAATAAAACTATGTATATTGTAATAAATAGTCTAGGAAAGATTCTCCAAGAGTCTATAGCTACCGCTAAATCTACCCAAGTTTGGAATTTATTAGGTTCGTATTTCTTTTGCGTAGTATCTAATTCTAACTCTAATTTAACCTTCTGGGGTTCCCCAGCTTTTATGATTTCGTTAGGTTGTTCCATAATAATCACCTACCAAGAACAATAATAAAGTATTTTTTGGTGATTGTTAATGCATTAACGCCAAGCGGGTCCTTCTATCCAAGTAACTAAACTTTTCCTAATTCCTTTAATAACAGGATTTACCTTATGAGGCATAAAAGAAGGAAAAATTAAAACTCTACCTTTTTCTCTTATAATATTTTTATCAAAAGGGTCTGATATAATATCATTATCGAATTCAAAATCACCTCCTTCATATTCATCTGAATCAGATAACTGTATAGTCATACTAAGTTTTCTATCATACATTTCTCCTCTGCCTACAAAGCTATCTATATGTTTATGATAAAAACCTTTATTTGCTGCCAAGTATTCCGTATATTGAATATTAAATATTCTTTCAATATCTAAACCGAAATGTTCTCTATTAATATCAACAAATAAATTTGTACAGAGATTAGTTAATTTAACTGTATCTTCTCTACGTGGGTCTATCCAACGAATTTGAGACCTTCTAATATCTTTGTCTTGTTTACAATCCTCGCCTATTCTTTCGCCCACGACTCCAATTTCTTCTGGAAATTTTAATGCCATAGTTTTTATATCTTCAATAATATCATCTGGTAATACTTCAGGAAGCAAAAAAGAAACACATTTCATATTAATCTGTAATTCTTTCTTTGCACAATCCCTCTTTACCAAAATGACACCAACGACATTTCCATTTATGAGGGTTAGCGGGAAACTCTGTAGCTGTAGTCATATCTATAGCTCTAGCGTTTATACGGTCTCTTTTTAAAATTATTGTTTGTGTATCGTAAACAAACTTACTTATTTTATTATGGTCTAAATACCACATTTCAGTAACTATTTCTTCTAATTCTGGAAACCTTTTTAAAGCTATAGAACCATATAATTCACATTGTTCTCTATGAGCTTCTTCATTACCTTCGAACTTTCCTGTTTTAAAATCAATAACTCTAGCTTGTTTAGAAATACCTTCTTGATATACGAAAGAGTCTACTTTAGCTCTTCCCCAAGTATTATAATCAAACCAACCTGTGCGTTTCCATTCTTCGTCCCAAGCCCAATCTTCTTCACAAAGTACGTGACCTCTTTCATGAAGCTCTTTTAATTCTTTAAAATTATCTTCTAATCCTTTTATTTCTTCAGGTATCTCTTGATGAAACCCTCGAATATATTCTTCACAAAGTTTATGAATATATTTACCTCTATCCATCGCTGGACTTCCAGGCTCTTTTAATTTTTTAATGAATTTAAATTCTGCTTGTTTCGGACATTTTTCAAAACAACTTAAACGGCTATATGACCATTGATTTATCATGCTAATCTCCTTTTAGATATTATATTTGAAAATATTTATAATGTAATTGTAGTGTCTCCACCAGCACTAACAGACAAAGTACCTAAAGAAGACTGAGCCTCTAATCCATTGGTAGGCGGTCCACTAAAAACATCGGGGTCTATAGTAGCAATAGTTAACCAATTATCTCCGTCATATACTTGTAATTTATCTAAAGTCGTATCAAATACGATTGCTCCTAAATTAAATTTATTTTTTAATTTTTCTTCGGTAGTTATTTGTCTAGTATTATCAGGGTCAAACTCTCCTAAATTTAATTCTAATATTCTAAGTAATCTATTATATAGCTCACCATTAACTTGACCGTCAGAACTAAAAGGTAATGAAGTTCTTAATAATTTAGCCACTAGCGTTTTCCGTCAGGTTTTATTTCTATCCTATTATTACCTAATCGCCAACCAGTATCACTGTTTCCAGGATAAGAAGCGTCGTCATCTGATTCAAATCTAAAAGCTGCTTGTCTAGACCTAGAACGTAAATCTACTTTAGCAGAGGTACTCGTTACAGCGTTAGTGCTTTTAGTAGTTAATGTTTCTCCAGGAGCGTTTCTAGTTTTTAATACGAAATTTATTTGTCCTCCTCCTGGATTATTTAAAAATCTAACATCAGGTATTAATTTAGATATATGACTAAATTGTTCTCCTTCATCTAAATCCATATCTGAGCTTTCTATAAAAACATTAGTCATAGGACTACCATCATCGTCATAACCGAACTCATGTTCATATAAATAATTACTACTTGTGGCTCTTGGGTAAGGTTCTGTACCCGCGTCTAACCAAGCTGTTCTACTTAATACTCCGTAAGTCCATGCACCTATTTCATAGTTATAAGAAACATATCTATCTATTTCAGAACCGTTTTTCGAAGTATAAAACCAACCTACTTCGTTAAATTCTTCATTTAAAAAAGCATGAAATTTATAAACTTCTGAAATATTTATATCATCAAAAACATAACTCAAAACTGTACAAGGAACTTTTTGTACTGTACCTGTGTAGACATAAAAATTATCTACCGCCATCCAAAAAACACCTTTAGACGTTACTATCGCAGCATTAGGTCCAATTAATCCAGTTTCTTTATTTATTAAATTTATACCAAATGTAAAGGGTGGTCCGATAAATTGCATACTATATAAAGAAGTATCTGTCCAAACTAATATTTCTTGCCTAGATTTTACTGCTCCTACAATAGTACTACCTTCGGATAAACTTAAAGCTCCTGCGGTGTTAGTAGATTTTGGTTCCCATTCTACAATATTATCTTGGTCGCTAAATGCAATAAGCATTGGGTCAATTACTCCCGTTCTGGCTGTTCCTGCAGTATTTATAGGGTCTGTCCCTAAAACTATAGCGTGTTTATCTACCTGAGATACTAGGGTAAATAACCCTACTGTGGGGGCTAAATTAGCCCCTACTAGGTCGGATAACGCTTTAGCCCTATTATGATTATTATTACTAGCCCATTCTACTCCTGCAGAAGTGTCCCAGAAAAATATACCGCCATTTCTAGGATTAATAATTAAATCTTCACCGTAATTATCATGCGACCATAATCTTAATTGACTAGCAAAAGCTAATGGGCTTGTACTCCCCCAAGTGCTTTGTCCCCAAGTTCCTGCTCCCCAACCAGTTCCAGATATATAAGTATCTAATCCTATTTGTATTTGATAGTAACCTATAGTACTACTACCTCCATTATTCGAGTCAGAACCTGTAGCAGCTACTGGTGAAGTTATCGTATAACTATTCGCATTTACTACTGAAGAAACAATATACCCTATTTGATTTAAATATGTTGTTCCTGTTTGATTTAAAACATCTGCAGTTATAGCACCACCTAAACTAGCTGCTCCACTAAAAGCTACATAGTCTCCCGCTCCTAATCCATGATTAGTATCTGTTACAGTTATAGTAGTCGAGCCAGAACTAGCAGAAAAAGTTACATCTCCTGCTGCTGTTGTTTGTCTTAGCGGTGTTATATCATAAAACCCGCCACCTTTTTCGATATAATATTTATTAGTTGTACCTAATCCTAAAAACTTAGTACCGTTTAAATCAGTCCAACCGTGTAATTTTCTAGCATTACCTAAAAAAGTTGTACTATTATCTTTTCTCCAACCACCTATTTTTTCTACGTTTTGTTTATTAAAACGTATTAAATTACCGTCGAACCAACCTCCCTCATTACTATAATTAGTACCTTCTCTATTGATTCCTGGTTTAAATTGTAATTTTAGTAAGGGCATTAAACTACTCTATAATTTATTCCGTCATATGCGAAACTGTTTTTTCTATTTTCTTCAGGACTAACATATGATACATGAATCCAGCCACTATCAGGAGTTATTCCATCATAGTACTCTAATATGACTTGGTCAAAGTCTAACTCATTTTTTATGTATGCGAATAGTGTTTCGTTGTCTATACCAACGATTTCTATATCTACAGCTTGACCTAAAGTGTGTTGGCTAGTGTCACGAGAGCCAAGCTTTCGATTGAGCTGTAAACAGCGGTAACCAGAATTAGGAGTAAAAGGTTTACCGAAATGATTTCGTACAGGTTCAAGTATTTCCTCACTTAAATTTTTTAAATTATTAAATATTGTTTTATCTACTACTCGATTATCAATACCTAAACGGTAAGCCATTTGAGACTTTTCAAATTCTTTTAATTTAAAGTGTTTTGATAATCTAGTTTCTGAGGAAAACTCCATTTAGCTCTCCTAAAACAAAGTGTATTTTACTAAAAATCCTACAATAGTTAAGGATATAGTAACTGTAAATATTAAGCTATTCCTAATAGTTTTATTAATTGATGAAATTCCGTTTTCTATAGAATCTAATCTACGGTAATTTTCTCTCCAACGTTGTTCACAAGCAGCTTCATGAGCACTTAATCTTTTATCTAGTTCTGATACGGTGGCTCTAGTCATTAGAAATATTCTTTTAAGTTTTTCCAGTATTCTTTTATTTTATCGTCTAGTTCTTTATTCTTGTAAGGAGCTATTGCTTTTAACAATGCCTTACTAATTACTGTTATAAATATTATCCAAAGTAAAACTTCCATTTTAACTTTCTAAATCAGATATTGTTTGTCGAGCTGTTGCTCTTTTAGTTGTTATATCCGATGGAACAGCTTTACCTGTATCAGCTTTCCTAACAACATACCAATCTGTAGAAGATAAATATGCTTGTGCTTCTGCGATTTTTTGCGGTGTAGTCTGCTCTACTGCTATAGTTTTTGATGAGCCATTATCAGCAATATAATTATGATTATTATCTACTGCAGATTGCCATTGTTCATCGGTTAAGCTTACTTTAGGTGTTGGAATACTGTCGTGTACAGCATTATCGTAAAAACCTTTTAAAATATTATTTTCGTCTACGTGTGCGTATTTAGCCATATTAATACCCTATAGCCATTACTCTCATATTTCCTGGATTTGCACTTGTTAAAAATACGGCACCTGTTGTACTAACTGAATATATATAGTTTGAACCATCTCCAGAAGATGTTGTTCTTTCGTCATGTTTAGAAAGAGATACGACAGCATTTGGAAAAGCAAGTGGAAAAGTCCAAGAAGGGTACCAACTGCTGATTGTTACTCTAGCCCAACACATTTGTAGTCCATTACTAAATCTGATGTATCCTGAAGTACTAGAATTAGAATAATTACTTGCAGTTAAAAATCCTGAATTATTACTTAATTGTGATGTAGCTGTAGGTATTGTTGGTTTACTACTTAAATCATTATAGCTCCCACTAAAGTTAGACGTGCCTTTAGCATTTATTTGTGTTTGTATCGCAGAGCTTACTCCATTTAAATATTGAAATTCTGTATTACTAATAGTTCCATTTGCAATTTTTGCAGCGTCTATCGCAGCAGAGGTTTTTATATTAGCGTCTTCTACATTTGTTAAACTATTACCTGTTCCATCTGCGTCGAAGGTCTTATTGGTAAATGTAGTCGTACTTGAAGCAGTTATAAAATTAGCTAATTGACTAGCTAAAGTACTGCCTCCGATAGTAACGTTTGCTGATAAAGCTACTTTATCTAAACCGTCATAAACTGCGGCACCAGAACCTAATCCGTCAGTAAATACTACTTTAGCAGTTCCATTAGCAATAATTACATTAGCACCAGAACCTTGTGATATAGATATTGATTGTCCTCCCGTTGTAGCATTTTCTATAATAAATATTTTAGAAACCGTATTAGGAGCTATATTTAATGTTCTAGTGGCAGATAAAGTGGTGCTTCCATCACAAGTAACTTTAATATACATCGCCCTATATTTATCAGATACTCCATCTCCTATAGTAGCAGTTTTAGCTCCATCACTGTCAAATGTAGCTTCAGTTTGATATGAAAAAGCCTCCGCTATTAACTCTAAATTAGTATTAGTTACTGAACCCCAAGTACCAGACTGGTCCCCAGTTCCCATTTCATTTAATCTAAGATTATTTCCGTATGTACTCGCCATATTGCCTCAATTATATGTAATAAAATCTGTTTACGCTACCTCATCCCAATTAGGGTTTTGAGTATCGTTTACGTTACCATAGTTCGGTGTTTGACTGCTAGAAACATCAATATAGTTCGGTGTTTGACTATCATCTACCATACTCCAAATTAATACTTTTGGCTCTCCTGTTGTACCTACCTGTCCTACAGGAGTTATATTAGCTTTACCAATAAATGATATAGAACCTAATGATGATGTGCTGGACACACCAGAAATACTAACTGCATTTTCCGTTCTCGTACTCGGGTTATTTAGAGTAGCTTGTAAAGTTAGTCCTGCTGCAGAAATATTGGCTTTACCTGTTATTGAAGATAATGTACCTAATGCTGATGTACTCGTTTGACCGTCTACACTTATATTAGCTTTTCCACTTGCTGTTATTGAACCTACTGCAGAATTTGCAGCTCCTACTGCTTCTGTATCGGTACTTGCCAATACGTTCGCTGCACCTGCAGTGGAAGGTGTGCCAAGTGTTAAAGTACTAGTTTGACCTACGGCAGTAACATTAGAGTCTGCGTTTGTAGTTACACTTACAGAACCAACACCCCCTGATACTCCAGGAACTATAGATACAACACTACCATTTACCCCTAAACCAGAAACAGAAGCTGTTAATGCTGATAATGGTTCATCAGGGTTATTTCCATAGTCATTAACTAGTGCACTTGCGGAAATTGTTGGACTGCCTAGTGCTGATGTACCTGCTTGACCAGAAAGAGTAACACTTGCTCCAGCAGCAACAGTAGCTGTACCTAAAGCAGAAGTTCCTACTTGACCTGTAGGGTTTATGTGAGCTACACAAACAAAAGCGGTTGTACCTACAGCTCCAGTACCAGCTTGTCCTGTTAGAATTACATTTACACTCGCAGAGTCACCTCCAGCTAATGCTGAAAATGGGGCTTCTGAAAATGCACTTATACCAAACATTTAATTACCAGATAAAAATTGATAAACGGGTCCGTATGCAATATCTGTTCCTAAAAAAGTATTTAGAAGAAAAATTATTCCGTTAATAAATACAATTTTAGTTCCTACTACAATAAATACTATCCAAGCAATAGTTAATAGTAACCCATGTTTTTGATAAAATTCTTTTACTTTTCTAATTATAGGAAAATTCCATTTACCTTCTGTAAAAACTGTATTTAATACAGGTACTAAGTAAAATAATTTATCCTTTATTTTCATTTATATAACTCCCAACCTCATTGCAAACGGTAAAATCTCATAATAAATAAGTACTGCCGTTGCAGTAATAATGACTCCTGATAAAAAGCCGCCTATAAGTGTTATTAATTTTACTTTTATTTCCATAGTTACTCCTCGTGTTGATTAATCCATTTTAAATATCTAACGGGTTTTTCGAACCCAAATTCTTTTCTAATATCATTCACATCTTTTTCTAAAAAATATAATAAAGAATGTTCTATTAAATTATTTTGGTTTACTTTTTTAGCAATTTTACAGGCTTCTCTATATATAAAAAATGGTTCTAGTGATTTAGCTCTCCATGCAATCCTACAAGTTACTAAAAAACCTACGTACCACATTCCTATGTTGCCCACCTGTCTCCAAGTAGTTCCTTGTATTAAAGCCTCACCAAAAGGTGAAGTGTCATATTTAAATAATATATGGTGTAAATCATGAGTTAACATCATATGTCTGCCAACATTGTTCCTTAAATCATTTGTTCTATCATCGGAAAGCATATCTTTTTTAGCATTGTCTTTTTCGAATCTGTCTTTATATAAATCATTAAATGTCCATTCTTTAAAAAACTCAGCTAAATGTCCTCCTGCGGTATTAGGGGGTAAACTTTTTAAATATTTCATACTCGATATTTTTGGTATAACATTTTTATCACAATATTTTTTATCATTCCAATCTAATCCTAAAGCTACTTTTATTCGTTCGGGAGAACTTCTAAAATTATTTTTCATTCTTTTTTGACTAATAAACATTAATTGTGCGTATATAGCTTGTAATTCTGAAAGTCTAGCCCTTGCCTCTGGATGAGACACTCTTTGTTCATGAGAATCTCTTATCAAAATTGATTTAGATAATTTTAAAAATGTAGGAAAACTAAACATTTATTTAGCGATAGTTACTATCCTAGCTACTTCAGAAGATTGATTTGTTATATCTACTTCTGAACTTGTAACTTTTTTTACATCATATTGTTCTATTTGTGTTTCACCTATAGAACAGTTTTGCGAAAAGAAAATATAGAACAAATCAACATCTTCTCGTTGTACTGTTTTAGTTTTTCCAGGTTCAATATCTAATAATTTTAAATTAAAACCTTCTTTTTCAGTCATAAAACAAAGAAACCTAGTATCGTCTTCTAGTGCTGTTTGAGCAGCGTATCTACCATTAATATGCCATTTAGCAGAACGAGGATATATTACATCGAAATCCGCACCAAACTTGTAAGAAGTTAAAAGCTCTTTATTAGCAATTGTTTCTTCTACTGTGCTTTCTGTATATTCACCTTTTTTAATTTTATCGTCTGCAGTTATTTCTTTCCATCTTTCTATATCTTTTGCTTCTATACCGTCTTCTTCTTTCCATCTTTGACAAGATTGAATTTTACCTTGTATCAAAACAAAATGATTAGGTCTATATACGATATGAGGACTAACTTCATCAACGATATGTTCATCTATCTCAGCAGTAGTTTCGCTAAAATAAAGCAAACTTTCTTCAAAAGTATCTCTACTTTGTACGTCTCCTTTTTTTCCTATAGTTACTGTGACTTGAAATTCATCATCAATAATTTTATGGGTTTCTTCTATCCAATTAAAATCGAACCTTACTGTCATTATATCTCTCCTGTCGTAATTTTCTTAGCGTTAGCGTCTACACTAAACATATCATATATATTTTCTTGTGTAATGTGTCTGAAAAATTCTTGTTTAATGTGTACTTCTTCATAACCTTCAAACATAGATTTAGGTTTACGAATAGCAATTCCTCTATAATCACAACGATATACTATTGTTCCATTATCAGCAGTTTCTTCGTAATAAATAATATCTTCTGCTTTTTCAACCATTATTTTGTAATACTTATATTCCAAGTACCTGACATATTAACATTCGTATTAGTAGCAGTGGTCCAACTAAAAGTTGTATATGCTCCGATTCCAGGATAAGTACCTTGAATAGACCATTGTTTGCCAGTTATCCATCCACTGTTTTGATGAGTATCACTTCCATAAAGTCTAGTTGTAGGAACTCCATCTTTAGCAGGAACATCGATATAACGAAAAGGACAAGTTGAAGTATTCCAATTAGCTCCTGCATTGTAATTAGTTCCCCATGTTCCACCTATAGCTAATGCAAAGTTAAGATTACCCCAAGCTCCATTGTTTGTTTTGGATTGCGAAGCCCAAAAACCAGCAGTATAACGATTTGTAGTTGTAGGATTATTATCAGTTCCTCTAAAGTGATTAAAAGATATTGCACCAGAAGAAGGTATTTGTCCTGCATTTCCTACTTGGTCTATACCTTCTTTAAATGCGTAAGTAAGGGTTGACTGTCCTCCAATATAAGGATAAGCAGTGCTACTTCCTAACTGTGACATTTTTCGCCCAAACTGACGATAATAACCATTATATGCTGGAGTCCCTGGAACACCTTTACTTCCAGGTACTGCTGGAAAATATATATTTGTGCTTGAATAAGATACTGCATTAGCAACAGTAGCAGGATTATTATTACTATTTAAATTTCCTGCATAGTATTCACTCATACTATCAGGAGGCTGACCACTTGTTCCACCATAACTCCATTCTGTTCGGATGTTAGTCATTGAAACAGAACCTGATGCAGGTATCGTCATCCCTTAACCTCTAGTTCTTTTACTTTAGCTGTAAGAGTTTCTATTTGTTCTTGTTGTTCTTTAATTGCTTCTACTAATAACCCTACTGTGTTGCCATAACGAATAGCTAAATGTTCTTCTGCTTCTATACCATTAATTTCATCAGGTATTGTTTCTGAAGTATAAACTGCTTCAGGTAAAACTTTTTCTAAGTCTTGTGCTATTAGTCCTGTGAGCCTATTCCCATCAGATTTTAAAGTGTAGGTAATACCTTTAAGTTGTTTTACTTTATCTAAAGCATTATCTATAACCTCTATATTTTGTTTAAGTTTTATATCAGAAGGAGAGCCATAAGCTGTAATATTTGCTAAAGCTACAAAGTTTCCAGAGCCATCAACTTGTGCTGTATTAGTGCCACTTGCATTTCTAAAAACATGAGAGGCACTTTGATAATAGATATGACCACTATGTGCTTGTATTTTTCTAGCTTTTTCTCCTGTCCAATTTCCGTCATTTAATTCAATATCAGTTCCTGCGGCTATATCAATACCACCATTAAAATTAGCTCTACCTGCATCAGACATATCAACAGTAAGAGCAGTAATATCAGAGCCTCCATCCACACCTTTAAATATAATATCTTTATCAGAAACTTTAGACTCAATAGTAAAATTACTACTCCCTAAATTTATTACTCCTGTCTCTGTTCCAGAACCTAAAAATTGAAACTCTGGAGTACCTGTATTTGAATTAAATTTTATAGCATCATTTGCTTGAATTTTTCCACCAAAGATTGCTGTAGCTCCATCAGAGTAATCAATAGTTAAACCTGTTTTTAACCCACCACCATCAGAGTCATAACCTTTTAAGATGAAGTCTTTATCATTTAAATTGTTTTGAATAATGAAATCATTATTGGTGGTTTTAATAACTGCAATTGTGTTAGACGAGTTAGTAAAACTAAAATCATCTCCAGGAGCATTAAATTCTAAGTCTCCTGAGCCATCTATAAATACAGCTTTACTTGCAGGTAATGTACAAAATACATCTTTAGTTCCTGCGGAAAAGTTTACTGCGGAGTCTGAGTTTGAACTACTAATAATCGTAGTTCTTGATAATGTGTCTGGTGAAGAATCTGATACTGTGCCTAAACCTACTTCAAACTCATCTGCGGTTTGGTGAACTATAGAGTAGTAAGTAGTATTGGTGTTACCTATACCTGCTACAAAAGTTTCAAATCCTACTTCGGCTCCAGCTAAATTAACTGTACCTGTGCCTGTAGTAGTAGTGGTTTCTTTTACCCTATCGTTAAGGACAAGAGCCATGCTCTCCTCCTACGCTATTCTTATAATAGCCGTACTAGCTGCAGCCGCAGGAAAAACTATTGTAAAGTCTCCAGCAGTTGAAGTTTTATCTCCACCAAAATCTATACTAGCTACTGATTTATTAGAATCAGAACTATTATAAATTAAGCAACCTCTAGCAGTTATTGAAGCAGTACTAAAAGTTAAATCTGCGAAATCTGTAATCGCAGTTGTTCCATCAGCTGACGGAGTAACGTTAGTTAGTGTTCCTCCACCTGCACTATATCCAGTACCTGAAACTTCATTAGTAGTAGCATACGCTGTAGTAGCTGCTCCTAAAGTAGCAGAACTTGTAAAAAGTGCTAATTTGTAAGTATCTCCACTACTGTTAGTAAAATTGTGGTCGCCAGTTAATAATTGAGTTTTAAAACTGGTTGTTAAAGTTGAAGTTATTGCCATGTTAAAGCTCCTTAATAATTTTAGCTAAATCACCGTGACCTTGTTTATTCAACATCTGGGTTACAGTTGTTCTATCACTGGTAATAGCTTGATTCATATAATAAAGTATTGTCTGGTAAATAGCTACCTTAAACGCTTCAGCTTGTTGCCTAACTTCAGGTGTGCTGCTTTCAGAAATACCGCAGATTTTATCGGCACATCTTTGAGCCAAATATTCTGAAGAATGTCCTCTTTCGTTTTCAGTTTTTACTGAAACATTTCCTATATTACTAGTAACTTCTATTTCAAACATTAGATTGGTTTTGAGGAGGTGTTAGTTTTATACTATCGCTTCTAGATTCATCTCTTAAACTTTTAAACTCTCCTAATGCTTTTAGTAGAATTAAAGCTTCTTGAAATTTACTTTCATATAAAGAAATCGTATTCGGGTCTTGTTTCATATAAACAGCCGCTTCTACTAAAGCTCCATATAATAAAGCATTAGGAGCATTATCAGAAAGCCATGTGTTACCACTATCGCTTCCCGATGTTAAAGAAGCAGGTCTATAATAATAATGTAACTCAAAACTATATCCAGTATTGGGAGTAGGTGCTAAAATAAAACTATCGTTATCAAATAAAGCATAGTAAAGTGGTTCTCCTGTTGTACTAGCCTTGGGAGTATAATCTCTTATAAACGAAACGTGTTTAAATAAAAGGTAATTATAATTACTACTAGAGTCTATTAAAGCTAAACTATATGGTGATAAAAAATCGCTAGGAGTAGCCAAATAAGTATTAATAGCCGTAGAAGTACCTGTTACGTTTTTTCTAAAAACTGGAAGTTGCACCGTTTTTAATATTCGTTCTTCAGCAGTTTTTATAAAATTATCTAAGTTATTTACAAAAGAAGTTTCGGAATAATCAGAATAATCTTGTATAGCTGTTTTTAATGTTGCGTAAGTAAAACTCATAACTAAATTATACTCTGATTATGGAGTATTTGCTTGTCCTCCCATACCAGAATGATTTGTACAGTAATAATAAAGTGTTGGAGCTCCTACCGCAACAGTTATTTGAGTGTATGCTCCTGAACTTCCAGGTGTACCATTAGTTGTTACCCCTGTAGTGTATTCTGAACCACTATTATGTGTGCCGTCAGATGTTGTAGAAAATCTTAATGGGTGGCTAGAATTACTATTATCTGATTGGTCAAACCTATATGTACTACCTTCTTCTAAAGTCAATGTAGGATATACCACTCCATCTATATAGAATCTATTGCCACCTAAGTAAGAAGCTACGGTAACTGCGTAAACAGTATCGGCATTAACAGTAGGACTACCTAGTGCAGATGTACCTACTTGACCAGTAACTGAAACACTTTCAGATATGTTTCCAGTAATTGTTACTGTGCCTAAATTTGAAGTAACGTTTAGACCACTTAAATTCACTGTTAAAGTAATATTTTCTGTATTTACTGTTAGTATTCCTATAGAACTTTTCCCTTGATATCCAGTAAATTTACTTCCTATTAAATCCTCATCGGGATTGACGTTTCCTGGATTATCTGTAAAAACTCTACCTAATTCTGCTTGTGGTAATGACACTTCCCCTCTAGGTTTCCAAAGTGCTTCTGCGTCTACTGTTAAAGGAAATGTATCCTCTTGAGGATTTTTAGGTTCAAAACACTCATTACAAACTCTGTTACCGTTCCATTTAGTTTTTGCTGTTATATATGGGTATGCAAAACCACAAGTATCGCATATGAATTTTGCATATTTACCAGAAGCGTAAGCCATTAGATATATTGTTGTTTCGGTACTATCCTAACAGAAGACCTATCTTCATCATATTTTAAGGCATTCTGTAAATCTTGTTCGTATTGTTGTTTAATTAAAGGAACTTTTTGTGTGTTCTTTTTTAAACATAAGTAATATGCTAACCCTGAAGCTAAACAAGGCATGAATCTACTCGGTATATCTACATCATTTACAGAAGCACTAGAATCCTCTATTCTTCTCCAAACATAGTAAATGAGTTTGTCTGTTGAGTTCTCGGGTGTTGGATAAACGTGAATCACAGGTGTTTTAATTCTTTCTAACCAAAATTGTGTTGGTCTAGCTTGAGTTGATTTTTGTGGTATTCTTATATATTCGTTTCTATCGATACGTTCTATAACATTATCTGTTGTGGTTCCGTTTTCAGTTTTAGAAATATAAGCGTCTAAAATATCTATATCGAAACTATTTATAGTATATTCATTAGTTCCTTGAGTTAAATCTTGAGTAACCTTAGAAACTTCCCACATTTGAATACCTCTATTTGACCAATCGGCAAACATAATATTCATTGAACGTCTTGCAGTTACTGCGTCATAAGAGGTACGAACTTCCATCCCTGCAAGTTCGTAAGCCTCTTCAATAGCTGTTGCTACATCTAAACTAAATGTTCTAGTTCCAGAAGTTGCCATATTAACAAACGTATGCTACAAAAAAGTCGCAATTAGCTAATACAACATAAGCTCCTGTACTGAACCTTACTCCATCGTTAGGTAGGTAGTGGTCAAACGATTCATTTGCTGCACTACCAAACTTAAACTCTGCTAATAATTTAGTTCCAGAAGCACCAGTACCGTCGTATATTTTTATACTAGCGTCAGCCGCACTTGATTGTGCCTGAATGGACTGTATTCTTATTGGACCTAAGTTTGTAGCACTACCTGCACCACTACCTATGTATCCTTGAAGTTGTCCTGTGCTGGTCAATGGGACTGTTACTTTTACGTCTGATGAACTCATATTAAGCTCCTAAATTATTATGCGTCAGCAAATGGAGTTACTAAAGTTCCAGAACCTAAAATAATACCTTCTACGGCATATTTAGCAGAAGCTATAGCTGTTACTGTTATAATACTTCCTGCAAGACCACCTTTAGTAGTACCGTTTAAAGTAATAACATCGTTACTCGCTCCAGATATAAAAGTTTTTCCAGTTGCATTATTTACACCTGTGTATAACCCTCCAACGAACTTATCTGTTCCGTCGGTTAATACATCTAAATCAGTAGCTGCTGTTTCTATTACGAAAGTAAAAGTAGCACCTAAGTTATTAGTTTGGTTTGGGTCGTCATCACGTCCAGGAGCTGTTGCTACGATACTGGGTAAAGTGAATTTACCGTCAGCGTCGTTACATAACAAGATTTTACCTGCGTGAGAATCTACTGTTAAAGTTGTGTCAGCTGTTAAACTGACTGCGTTTGCATTTCCTGCGGAAATAAAACCAGCAAGTGACCTTACTGGACCTGAGAATGTTGATTTTGCCATTTTTCCTCCTTAAAGAAAAATAATCTATAGTCTTGGCATGTCTGCTAGGTCAGTCTATAGAATAAAATTATACCTAGATAAAAGAAAGTCTATCTTGTTTTTGAACAAAAAGAAAGGGGGACCGAAGTCCCCCTTCCTATTAATCGTTTAAGATTAAGCTCCTGGTGAGCCGAAGATTCCTCTCCAGTCACTGAAACCAAAACTATAACGTTCTCTAGCTTTATATCTTACATTACCAGTTTCGAAGTCTCCTTCCATGCTGGTTGAAACTGGAGTTCTAACGAAATGTTTCATTCCGTTTGGAACATCAGTTTTAATGAAGAAAGCGTCTGTGTCAGTTAGATAATTATTGACAGTGTAGCCACCAGAAATCATTCCTAGATTTCTAATAGCGTTTATGTCATTATCTGAAGTTCCGACACGACCTTGAGATTCCATTAGTCTGTCTGCTACGAATTGTAGAGCAGGTGGAATTATTAGTCTTACCGCTTGTGCGTTAACCTTCAATCCTCTTTCGTCTTTAAAATCAGCAATGTCAATCAATGCTTGTTCTAAAGAAGTTTCATTAAGGTCCGCTGCTGTTGCAAGTTCATTTCTCAAATCACCTGCGCCAACCGTTGGATGGTCAGTTGCACACAATTCTTTTCCGTCACCACCAACAAAAGAAGAACTAAACGCATTGTTTAATACGTTAGCTGCTTTCACTTGTTTAGTTGTTGACATTGACCTAGCTAAAGCTCTTGTGTATCTAGAAGAAAGAGTATCGTAGAGATTATCTTCGATAGCTTCTTCTGTCAATGCAAAAGCTAATGCTACTGTTTCATGTGTGTAACGACTAGTCCACGCTTCCTGAGCAGTATCATAACTAACAGCTGCACCTTCACCTTTTACGGTTGCTTGACCAAAACCAGAAAGCATAACTTCTTCTTCGAAAGCTCTATCAGAGTTTTCTGTGTCGAAGATAGCTTCGTGTTGATTTTCATATCGGTCATACTCTAATCCGAAGAGAGCATGTAGACCAGGAACTAACTCTTTTACGAGTTGGGCTCTATTTATTGCCATGATGTCCTCCTAATTAGACTGCAAATGTGTTAGTTGGGAAAGTAAAGTAAGCTCTAGCATTAGCTCCTATTGAGTTGCTTGGTGCTAGATTAAACCCTACACATAAAGCTACACCACTTGAAGTAGTTGCTGTTACACCTTCTTTACTTCTACCGTTTAATGTACTACCAGTAGTTGTAGATAAAGTGTATTTACTGCCAATAAAACTTACGGCAGGAGTACCTGCTGTAAATTGAGCTTCATATACAATTCCAGGGTCATTGTATACAAGAGCTTTAGCGTCAGCACTACCTTGAGTAGCTGTGCTTCCTGTCCATACTTTAGAAAACGTAGGGGTACCGTCCGTTGCTGTAAATAATACTCCGTAAAAAACACCTACGGGTGTATCAGTGGCTCCTGCTTGTTGAACATAGCCGCTTGATAAAGTTACCACGTCACCGCTAAAAATAGAAGTGTTATATCCACTAGCTATTCTCATTTCAGCAGGTCTGATAGTACCACCATAAATGTGATATGCGGGAGTAAATCCATTGGGTGCGTCTGTATTTGCCATATTATTACCTCGTTAAGTTAAATACAAATTAATCACTTTCGGAATTGTTCCTACTACCAAATGCGACTTTAGATGACCTTTGGATATCACTATCTTTTAAGGGCATTTTAGGGTCGCTTTCTCGCAAGAAGTTTTGGTCGACACCGCTCATAGCGTCTTTTGCTTGACTATTAAAGTAAGCATTACGCTCGTCTGCAGTTTCGACTGGAACTTTTGCAAGTATTAAACCTCCAACTCCAATTACTCCTTTATTAGCTCCGTTCTCTACAGTAGGTGCTTCGAAATCAGGATAGTCTTCTGCTCTCACAGGTTCATATCCTTCTCTAATACGTTTAGACATATTAGATTTATCATCACTACCTCTTGTAGATTCACGAATCCACCTGAACTTATATCCAGGAGGTGCTTCGGGTGCGTCCAACATGGACGGGGGTTGCCAAGGTCTTCTGCGAGTTTGAGTTACTCGTGTCTCTGCAGAACGTGAGTTTCGCTCTGTGGTGACTTCTGGGTTTTTAATATCATCTGTCATTTTATACTCCTTTTTCTATATGTTTAGCATATTCTTCAAGCGGAACATTAAGTCTTTTAGCTATTGCTACTTGACTCGGTGTCAGCTTGACCTTGCGTGACGCTTTTCTGCCACTAGCACCTCTGCTAGAGGCGGCAACTTGTTGCACGGGTTTAGGTTGCTCTTCTGAAAACTTGTTTGGATAGATATCTCGCATACCTGAATCTATTTTTTCATAATATTCATTTGATTGCGGGTCGATACCTGAATCCACTAATTCTTTATGTAATCCAAAAGCAGTAAAAGTCATAGTCTGGTCTTCTCCAAACCATTTATTTTTAGAAGCCCATTCTTCAGCTTTAGGGTCAGGTTGTGCTTGAGGTTGTGAATATTGCTGGGGAGCAGTGTATTCTTGAACCTTAGATTCACTTTCTTCTCTAAGCTGTTGTTGTGCAGATAACCTTCTAAAGTTTTCTGCTTCCGCAGCAGCCCTAGATAAATTTTCTGTAGCGGTTGTAATCGCTTCTGCATTTTGTGCTTCATTTGCTTCTCTGAGCTCAATTTTGGCTCTTTCAAGGTCAGATTGTATCCTATTTTCATACTCTTTGAAAAGGGATGAGTCCGAACTTTTTAATTTACTTTTTAAATCAGAATTAGCAGTGTTTAAAGATTCTGCAAAAGTGACTGCTTCATCTCGCTGTCTTTCTGCTTCTCTCATCTTATAAGTTAGCTTATCAATACGTTTTTGTACTGAATCACTAATAGAATCTAATTCATCTTTAGTTTCTACTACTTCTGTTTCTTGTTCAGGCTCGTCTACGATATTATCGTCTACGTCTGCCTCCCTTATGTCAACTTCCCCTTCAGGAAGTTCTAGTTCTATCTTTTCTTCTTCTTGTTGCATGGTTCCTCCTCCATGATTATGTTGATATTATGTCTTCTGGACTATCAATAACTGCTAAAATTTCGTCATCATTTAATAGTCGCATATCGCCACCATCTATTTGAAAACGAGCTCCAGCATATCTACCGAATATAACCCAATCTCCTTCCTTACACCAAGCTCCATCAGGAAATTTTCCTAAGTCGCCATAAGCGTCAGGTCCAAGAGATACGACATAACCAACAACGGTTGCTAACCTTTCTTTATCTACAGTCTGTGTAGCTAAATGTATTCCACCTTTAGTCACATTAGACATAGTGAAAGGTAATATTAAAATACGATAACCCGTTGGTTTAGGTAATCGCTCTTTATGCGAGTTTAAATTTTCGTGAGTGATTTTTGGTTCCTGAGAAACAGGAGCTTTATCGCTACCGAAGTTTTCTACTCGGTCGGGAACAGTATTAGTCATTGACATCCTCCATATTAGAATGTAGGTCTTGAATTTCCTGTTCAATGAAATTCAATCCTGCGATTTGCCCTACTATCATCTGGTATTGATTAAAATCTTCAACACCTCCAACAGCAAGTGTCTGCGAAAGAGATTCGCGTCTCTCTCGCACCTTACGGAGTAAATACTCCGTACCTATTATAAAATCCATTAATTACTTAATGTATCTATAAAACTTATTTCCTTTGGTTGCTGCGCCTGAGCCTTTTATTTGTATTTCCTCACCCACAACTTTCCCTTCGGAATCAGTAATCAACTTTGGTTGTTTTACTTCTTTTATCTTCTTTTCCATAATTTATGTATTATATGTTAATAGTTTGATTTTTTACTAGTCTTTTTTATTTATCTAAATCTTTTAAAACCTTTACTGTATCTATAAAATCTTTATCTAAGTCTTTATTAGTTTGTGCTTCTAGTTTTTGAATATCTAAAGCAGTTCTAGTATCTAACTTTTCTAATTCTACATTTGCAGTTAATTGAGCTTTAGCTAACTCTACTTCTTTATCTCGTATATCTTCATTTTCTTTTTGAGCTAATTGTTGTTTTTCTAAGTCTAATTGTTTCTCAAACATTTCTCTTTGTGGGTCTGCTTGTGCTCTAGCTTGTGCTTCTGCCATAGCTTGTGCCTGACCTGTTACTACTTGTGTTGCTTGAGCTGCCGCTACTGCTATTTCATTCATAACCTCTGGGGACATTTCTTCTCCAACAGGTGGTAGCTCTCTACCTAACGCTTGTTGTATTTGTTGTCTATAAAGCATAGCTTGTCTTTCTTGTATATTAGCTCCTATAACTTGTGAAGCTGTAGGATTTTGAGCAACCATTGGGTTTTGTAAAAAAGCACTATGTGCCGCTATATACGCTTCCTGGTTTTGAAAATCAAACGCTTTTATAGGATTACCTGTTAGTGCTGCTTGTTGTTCACTAATCGGGTCTCTCGGTGGTAGTTCTTCTACCTCAGGTAATAACGCTTCTATGTTTTTTACGTTTAATGCTAAATACATTTTACGATACGCTTCTCGTAAGTCATGTAATTCAGGTGCTGATTGTGCTAATTGTAATTGTGTTTGTGCTAATGTAATTCTTTGTGTAGTACTGAAGATATTAGGGTCACTGACAGGAATAATATCTACACTATCATCAAAATCTTGTTTAAAAACTGTAGAAGAAGCACCTTGTACTTCATAAGGGTACTCATCTGGTAAATATTCACCAAATATTCTTTTTAAGATTTTAAATTCAGTTTTTTGAGCATAATGTAATCTTTTATGTATTGCAGACATAATACGTTGCCCTTTTTCTAAAAGAGCTACGGTTGTACCTACGGGTGCTTCGGAATTTCCGTCTCCAGTCGGATTTTCTATAGTAGAAGCGAATTGTTTTCCAGAAGTTACCAAAGCACCTAATAAATTAGCTAAAGTTCCCGAAGGTTCTTTATATGGTAACGTCATAAACGAATCTGTTAGTCTACCACCAGGAGCGTCAACATCCCGCCATTCTCCAGGTTGTAAAGGGTCATCATGTCTTTGAATATTTAGTCCTCTGGATTTAAAACCTGCGGGTAAATTAGATAAAGTTCCTGCGTCTATTAATTGTCTTAATATTGCAGTAACAGATTTAGTTAATCCACCCATCATGTGTATAAGTCCGAAACCATAAAAACCTAATCCTGGAAGAAACTTGTAATGTGTAAAATGTTCTATCTTTTTACGCATTGGGTCTTCTTTATCGTAGTTCGCTCTTATAGATAAAACTTTATTCATATCTTTACAGATAGTTACTATGTACGGTAACGCTAATCCTGTTGGTTCACCGTTTTTATCCGTGTCTTCGTAACCTTCTATATCTAAATCAACATGAACTTCTAATAAAGTGTATTCTTCTTCACTAATCGTTTTACTAATACCTTGTATTTCGTCAATTTTATCATCTACCTCATTAGAGCCTACATCTGCTCCTGGATTTCCTAAATCCATGTCTTTATAAAAGCCAGAAAGTTGTAATTTACGTAATTCGTTCTCAGTCATGTTAATTACGTGAGTAATTCTTGGACTTGTGAGTAAATCTACTGCGTAATACGGTACAACAAGGTCTTCAGCCTTAATAAACCTAGCCGAAGCACGTCCTAAAGACGGGTCATAGTAAATTTTCTTAAAAGCAGAGCCTGAAAGTGGTAAATAAAACAATAATTGGTCCATTTCTGGGTCGTATTCTTCCATTCGGCACGTAATTTGATAATTCATAAAGTTTTTTACTCTATTTCCTCTGGAAACTTTAGCGTCATCCGTTTTTCCTAAAATTTCTACGTCTACAGGACCTCCTGCGGGAAGTAATTCTTTATATGCTTGTGCTTGAAACTGTGTAACAGCTTCTGCTAGTATTGGATGATGAACTCCAGACGCTCCAACGAAAGGTTCTGACCTATCTTCTCCATTTATTCCTAATAAATCAAGTCCTTTTGTAAAGGTTTGAAACCAAGCATCTCTAGATTCTAAATCTTCTTCAAAAAGTGCTGTTAATTCTGAAGCTATTTCATTTAATTCTCTTTCGTCTAATGTTTCTGCTATATTTTCACCGAACTCAATTCTACTTTGTTCCTCAAATTCTTCAGCGTCTAAAAAAGAACCATCTTCTTGTACTAAAAAAGTTTTGCTGCCGTCTGGCTCACCTAAATTTTGTTCTAATTCTATCTCGATAGGAGTTTCATCTTCCATTGATGAATCTAAAGGGGATTTTTCAATAGCCATAGTCCGAAATGATAATCTTTATTTACTTAATAATAAACCCTTGAAGTAGGAAAGTAATCTTCATCATCACGATAGTCACTTGATAATTTTAAAAACCCGCCTTCTCTAAATCTTGCAAGTGCTAAAGTTGTTGCGTCTACTAAGTCATCATTTTCACCTGCTGGAAAATCACTAACTTCTTCCATAACTTCTTCTCCAAACCTATTATCAGGAATCCAAACCCTGCCGTCTTGAAAAATAGGTGATACAGAATTTAATCTTGCAATTTTATCTTGACCTTTTCCTGGAGAAAATGTATTTACAGGAATACCTACACGTCTAAGTTCTTGTACTAACGGTATGCCTGATGCTTTTGCTTCAATAATAACAGTATCAGGTTGCCAATATTCGTATAAACGTAACGCTTCGTTTTTTAATTCTGGAAAATCAAATCTTTCTTTTATACAATCTACTAAAATTAAATGAGCTTCATCGCCTGAATAAGTTTCTTCACCTATTTTACCTTCTGGATAAAAAACTCCCCACGTTGTTATAGCTGTAAAGTCAGACCTTTCGCTTTTTAGAAATGCAGTATCGTAACTTTGTATTAAATAATCACATTTAGGTGGTTTTAATTCTTCCCAAACATTGAACCATTCTTTAGGGATTATAGAAATACCTTCCCCCGTAGGTCTTTGCATATATTGTGCCGCCCATTTAGAAGGGCTTACTGAAGCTTTTATACCCTCAAGTTCTTCTAATTTCCAAAACTCTTTCCATAATGGTTTTCCTGAAGGTAAAATCGCAGGAAACTCAATAACTTCCCATTGGTCAGCTCCTTTTTCTTGTGCCATTTTTTTAATTAATCTACCTGTTAGGTCTTTTTTATTCCAACGGGTCATAACTATTACTATTGCACCTCCAGGTTGTAACCTTTGTCGCGGTCCAGACATATACCATTCGTATGCTTCTTCTAATGCTTTATCAGACATAGCGTCTTGTTCCGAATGTGGGTCATCAATAATAAACAAATCAGCTCCCCTTCCTGCTAAAGCACCTCCGATACCTGCGGCATAATATTCACCGCCTTTATTAGTAAGCCATTTTCCTGCACTTCTACTATCTGCTTTTAATTCTGTTTCAGGAAAAAGTTCAGCATAATCTTCTCCGTCAATTAAGTCTCTTACTTTTCTACCAAAATTTACCGCAAGGTCAGCGGTGTGGGTTGCTTCAATAATTTTTAATTTAGGATTTTTACCTAATAAATAAGCTGGGAATAAATGCGAAGCGAATTCAGATTTAGTATGTCTAGGAGGCATATTAATAATTAATCTTTTTAATTTACCCGTAGCGATATCATCAAATGCTTTTGCCATTTTTACATGGTGGTCACCAGAAATAAAATCTTTCCAAATAGATTTTACAAAACCTAAAAAGTTTTTTGTAGAATTTTCTTGATGTTCTCTTTTACCTAATTGTTCTAAAAGCAGTGTAAATTCTTTTGCTTCTGTTGTAGAAAAATTAGAAATATCAATTTCTTTTAAAGCCTCAAGTCTTTCTGTAAAATTTTCAGACAAACTACTTGCCTACTTTTTTCATCGCAATTTTATGCGATTGTCCAAAAGTTTTACCTGCTTTCATCAATTTTCTCATCTCAGTCATGTGTTTAGACGTATGATGTTTTTGATGTCTCTTTAAAGTATCTTTTTGTCTTTGCGTAAGTTGTTTTACTTTACTACGCTTTTTTCTTTTTTCTGACAATTTTCTTTTTAGCGGTTTTAGCGGAACGTTTAAAATCTGCAGCTGTAGGTGCTCCTTTAGCTCCTTTTTTACGAGGCTTTCTACCCTCTTTACGTTTCTTATTTATATTATAGTAAAGACCTTTTTTAGCTGTCCTACCATCCTTAGTTTTATGTGTTTTCTTCTTAGAAGGCATTTTAATCTCCGTTCTTTATTTTAATATGTTTAAGTTTATAAGTTTTATTTTGTTTCGTAAATATGTTTTAACACTTCCACCTTCGTCTTGCTTGTCTTAATCTCGAATTAGGATTTTTTGCTGCTTTAGGAAACTTTTTCATTTGTCCTGCCGAACGTGCACAATATGACTTTCTTCTTTTAGCGGCTTTACTACCTTTTTTAACTTTACCTGTAACAGCAGTTTTTAATTTACTTCCAGGATTTTTCTTTCTATACGCTTTAACACCTTTAGCCGTCATTCCCGCACCAGATTTAGTGGGGCGGTAATTAGCTCCTTTACCTTTAGTGGTTCTTCTAATTGATTTTTCTTTTTTCCTTGGCATAGCTGTTTTATTCTATAATATTATTTGTTACCTGATAACCTTTTAACTAATTCATTAAGTTCTGATAAAGACATTTCGTCTAAAACTTTTGTATTTAGTTCAGGACTTACTGAAATTAAAGTATCTGATTGGTTACTTCTTCTAGTCGGGTACCGTATAGAATCTATACCTTTATCTTTTAATAATTCACCCGCTTTTTCAGTAAAACCTGTAGGTGCTCCTGCAAATATCGGTGCACGAGTTTGACCTAATTGAAAAGCAGCTTCGTTAAAATTACCGTCTTTAGTAAGTTGTTTTTCCATTTGTCTAAATAATTTATCTGTCTTTTTATCTAAATTACCCGCTACTACAGTATTTTTAAAATCAGGTTTAACGACATACGCTGAACCTGCTCCTTCAGAAGGTCGAAAAACATAATCTTTTAATCTAGGGTCTAAAAATTCATCTGTAAAATAAAGTCCTCCTGGAGAACTACCTTTCGGGTTTAGAAGTAATTGTTCTATACCTTTTGTCGTACTACCGTGAAATATATTACGGGGGTCTTTTATTAAACTTTCTAAACCTAATAATCTAGGGTTAGCAATATTCGAAGCAGTAAATTCTGTAGGTACTTTCTTTCCTGTTTCTTTAAATATTTGGTCAGCTACTTCTTTTATTTCTTTATTAGCTTTAGTAAATTTTGCTCTTTCTTTTAATTCACCTGTTACAGCAGCTCGTCCATCTACTCTTACATTATCAGCTTCTCTTTTTATTCCAAAAAAAGCATCATCGCGTTTTTTATACGCTTTCATTAATTTTTTTACTAATATGGGTGAAACGTCTGAAAAGAAACTAGCTGCTTTAGCACCACCGAACACGGACAACGGGTCGTCAATATCTGGTGTAGTAAAATCTAGTGCGTTTAAAACTTTCTTTTTTACAGGGTCATTAGTTCTCATACCTAACGCTTTAAATATACCTACCTTTTCTTTATCTAATAGAAATTGGGGTAAAAAACTCGGTGCTTTAAATTCTGGTTCAGCCATAAGTAAAGTACTTTAACACTTAGGTGGTGTTAATGTCGCGATTTATATTAATCTATTTTGTCGTGTTTGGCTATTAGATTACGGCACCACCAAAGTAAGAGGTCCTCGGTCAGTGTGTGTTTCATAATATTTACGCGGTACGTGACCAGTTGTACGTTGGTCCGTGTGTATACAGGTTTTGACGAATCAATCCTATCAATGGACGCGTTAAATTCTTTACTGCCATTTCCGTCTTTTCCGTAAGTCATAAATACACCACTGAGAGCACACCGCCCACCTTGTTCATCCCATAAATCATGTAAGTCTTCGGAAGTTATTGACCATTCCATATCTTTAGAACGTTTACTTTTAGATTGAGTATGTACTTTAGTTAAATAAGTATAGGGAGTACTACTTATAAATTTATTTTTACGTAACAAATCGCAATCTTTACATACGTTACGAAATCCAGGTTGACCGTTCTTTAACTTAAAATTTTGAGAATACTTATTAGTATTCCTAGCTTTACCACATGATATACAAGTTTTAGTCCCCATTCCTTTTTTCTCTAGCTTTACGGTTATTCCTATCTCTAGTACTTTCGTTTTCTTCTATAAACCAATCATTAACTATTTGTTCTTTTAATTCTTGGTTACTTTTGCTAGTTTCGTTTTTAACAATTTTTATATGGGAAGGATTTATAACTAATGTTGCATAGTTATGATATTTCTCATCTGTAAGGGTAAATTTATAATCAGGTCCAAAGTAACGATATTTATTATTAATAACTTCTAAATATTGATTACTCGGTTCCTCCGTCTTTTTGCTTTTCCTCATCTAAACTCCTGTAATATTTTATTATACTTAAAATATTTTCAATGTATCTGGTAATGTCCGCGACGTTAGACGACAAGTTCTCATACTGCTGAGTCGTTAAAGAATAATACGGTATAGCAGGAGCGTCTCCTTTTTTAAACATCTCTAAATATTCTTCCATAAGTTCTGGTGTCATAACTCTCCAATTAACAGGTAGTATTTCTATTTCAGCGGGTAACGGAGGATGATACAACGGTGCAGGTTTAGCAATAGTTTTTACTTCTACTGGTGTCTTCGGAAGCAGTGTACAGCCTCCGAAGACGAACAAACTAGTCAGGGAGATTATAAGTATTTTCATACTTGGGAGAGGAGAGATTGACTAGTTTGTCCATAGCCGCTTGAGTTCCTTTATTAATTATGTTTTCTATTAGCTTTGGTTTATTTAAAGCTAAGTTATCTAAATCATGTTCACTAAAAATCTTACGTAAACGTTTTACTTCTTTTCCTGCTTCTGCTTTTTCTCGTTC
>VMHT01109232.1_pt1 | contig 31475 bp, 41 predicted proteins | sample 4693611 | NCBI WGS metagenome assembly VMHT01 (sample SAMN12280063, study PRJNA550983) | marine metagenome | isolation source: seawater sampled from same location over 5 years 0.02-0.2 micron viral filtrate | place: USA: collected off the coast of southern California halfway between the port... ...
AACTGTCTTGATGATAACAATGACTTTTGCAACGACATGACAAGTGCAGAAAAGAAAGAGCGCGTTATGCGTAGCTCTGGCTACCTGTCGTTTATGAAAGACCTTGACGATTGGGGCAGCGAAGATATGTCAACGATCACCGCAGCTATTACTGCTGCTACAGACTACGATCCAGAGGCATAAGCATGGAATACATATTTGACGTATTCAACGTACTTACCGCTGCTGTAGCTTTAGCATCTGCTATAGCTGCATTAACGCCTACACCAAAAGATGATGAACTGGTGGCTAAAGCCTACAAGTTTCTTGATGTAATTGCACTAAACATTGGCAAAGCCAAGCAGTAGGTGAAAACACTTATGACTGCTAAAACAGAAATGGATATAGCTTTAGAGGCTTTAGAGCGTATAGCAGAGCATGAGAAAGAGTGTGGAGAACGCTGGGCTGAGTGTACTGTAGAGTTACGAGAACTTCGTAGGGCTACTGAGAATCATGCAGCACGTTGGGAAAAATTAGCCTGGTTAGTTGTATCAGTAGTTATTACTGGTGTTGTTTCTACTGTAGTAATGAATTTAGGTTAAAATATGGCTAAGAAAAAAGTTTTAAAATCTTTAAAAAAGAAAAGAGTTAAATATAACTTAGGTTCTACAATGCGTGATCGTTTAGCAAGGACATATGGCAATTATGAACCTGCTAAACCTATAGATAATCCTTTTAAAAATAACGCAACTACTTTTGATGAGTACGAGCCTTCTGTGCCTATAGATAATCCTTTTAAAAATAACGAAACTACTAACGAAGACAATACAAATACTAATAGTGGAGGTACTACTACCACTGATACAGCAGCAGATACAACTACTGATACAACAACAGATACAACTACTGATACAGCAGCAGATACAACTACTGATACAGCAGATAGCTCTGGCAATGAAAATTCTAACATTCCACCTAAACCTACAAAACCTAATAGAGATGATTATGGTGGAAGTTTTGGAGGTGCGAATAAATTTAAAAGTGCTATGGATCAATATAAAACAGATTTAGCTGCTTGGGAAAAATTATATGGAGATTCAGATGGTACAGGCACAGGTGGAGGTACAGGAGGCGGTACAGGTGGAAGCACAGGTGGGGGTAGCGCAGTGAGTAAAGAAAAAAGTGAAAGATTAAAACGTACAGCTACTAGGGCTGAAGAAATAGCTGAAGGTAATTTAGATAGTTTAGATGATGCTGTTACTATAGCAGATCCTGAAAAAATAGATGACACTATTGAAACTGCTGATAAAGATATAACTAAAATAGCTACAAGCACTGGAGCTAAAGAAGGAGAAGTTACAACTACAGGGCCAATGACGCCAGGAACTTTAGCTGCAACAACTAGTAGTGTTAAAGCAGTACCTAAATCTATTATAAGTACAAAAAAAGTATCTACTGCTAAAGCAGGAGATTTAGATGCTACAATTGCTGCTCAAGGTGGTGATCCTGATAAAGCTACTGTAACTGAAAAAACTGCATTAACTGAAAAAGCTAAAGCAGCTACTGGGCCTACTGATGCAGAAATTACAAAAGCTAAAGGAACAGCAGCTACATTTGATGATGAAGCAGCTAAAGCAGTAGCAGCAACTGATGCAACAGCAGCTGTAGTAGATGATACTGTTACTGGCCCTACAGCTACTATAAGAACAGCACAGCAAATTGAAGATGATGCTTTAGCAGGTATTATAACTAATCAACAAACAGATGTTACACAATTACCTACTTATGCAAAAGCAGCTGCTCGCAAAGCACAAACACAAGAAGCTGCTAGTAGAATAGCTTCTGAATTAGGTACTGCACCTTCTGTAGATTTAAAAGGTCGTGAAGCTATTACAGGTAGTGTGTCTCAAGGAGATGCCGCACAAATTGGTGGTGTGCCTACTTTAGCTGCTGCAACAAGACAAGCTGTTACAGGTACAGCACGTAGTACAGCAGCAGCAGATATGGCTTCTGTTGTTGCAGATCTTCCTTCACAAATTACAGCAGCAGTAGCTGAAGATCCTGCTACAGTAACTGCACAAATAGATACAGGTGCAGATCCTAAAGTAATAGGAGCAGTAGCAGCTTTACCTCAAGAAGCTTTAGTATCTGTTCAAATGGAACAATTATTAGCTGGTATGGATTCAGGAGAGACTCCTACATGGGCTAGACCAGCAGTTGCAGCTATAGAGCAACAGATGGCTCAGAGGGGCCTAGAAGTGTCTACAGTAGGCCGTGATGCTTTATTTAATGCAATCATACAGAGTGCTTTACCAATTGCTCAGAGCAATGCACAGGCTCTTCAGCAACGCGCACAGCAGAACCTAAGTAATGAGCAACAAGCTAATTTAGCTACTGCTCAAAATACTATGCAAGTCCGTATGCAGAATCTTGCTAATCAACAGACAGCAGCATCTCAAACTGCTCAAATGGCACAGCAGATTAAAGTACAGCAGGGTCAGTTTAAACAAGAAGCTGTTATAACTTCTGCACAGCAAAGACAACAAACAGCCCAGGCTAACCTTCAAGCTGCTCAACAACAAGCTTCTCAAGAATCTAGCCAACGTCAACAAGTTGCACTAGCTAATTTAGATTCAGGCAGTCGTTTAGATTTAGCAAACTTACAAGCTTTAAATGCAGCAGGTTCTGAAAATCTTTCAGCAGAGCAACAAACAAGACTTGCAGATTATAATGCAAAAGTTAATAGAACTATGCGACAAGCTGAACTCCAACAAGATATGGAGAAAGCTAATCTTTCTACAGATTTACAAGTAGAGCTTACTAATTTAACAAATCAAAATGCAGCAGCTAGAGATACTATGACTGCTGAAAATCAAGAGCGTTTAACTAATCTTAACGTACTTGTAGACTTTAAAAAGACCAATGCAAATTTAGCACAGCAAATGGATTTGGCTAATTTAAATGCAGATCAACAAATGCGTTTAGCTATTTTATCTGAAAAAGCAGCAGCAGATAGTGCTAACTTTACAGCAGATAATCAATTTGAGTTACAACGACTTACTACACTTACAAATGTTATGTCTCAAAATACTGAGCTTAGACAACGTGCAGAACTCGCACAATTAAGTGCGACTGAAAAAGTAGAATTAGCTAATCTTGCTGCAAAGAATCAAGCTGATTCAGAAAGCATGAATGCTGCAAATGTAGCTGATTTACAAAGATTTGAAAAGAAAATGCAAGCTGCTCAAGTAAATGCTCAATTAGCTCAACAAATGGGATTAGCTAATTTAAGCAATGAACAACAAGCTGCAATGTTTAATGCACAAACACAAGCTAATATAGATATTACTAAGTTTAATGCAGATCAACAAATGGCACTATCTAATTCTAAATTTATGCAAACTGTTACGTTACAAGATTTTAGTAATGAACAACAAGCAGCTATGCAGAATGCTACAGCAATGGCTAATTTAGATATGGCTACTGTAGATCAAAGAACTAAATTAGCAATTACAAATGCTCAAAACTTTTTACAAATGGATTTAGCTAATTTAAATAATTCTCAACAAGCTGTAGTTTTAGATCAACAATTAGAACAACAAAGAATGTTATCTGATCAAGCAGCTAGTAATGCTGCTCAACAATTTAATGCTAAATCTGAAAATGAAACAAATCAGTTTAATGCTAATTTATATAATGCTCAAAAACAATTTAATGCTTCACAATCTAATGCAATGAAACAGTTTAATAAAAATCAAGAAAATATGCAAAAGGCTAAAAATGCAGATAGATTAACAGATGTAGCTAAATTTAATGCTGCTTTAGAAACAGATATTAATAAGTTTAATGAAACTACACAGCTTCAACGTGATACTTGGAATGCTCAAAATTCAGCAGCAGTAGAAGCATCTAATGTTGCTTGGAGGCGTAGAGCTAATGAATTAGATACTACAACTGAAAATGCAATTAATATGCAAAATAGTATGAATGCTTTTAATATGAGTACACAAGCAAATGCTTTTTTATGGCAAGAAATGCGTGATCAAGCTGACTTTGATTTTAAAGCATATGAAGGTGATCAAGCTAGACGAGCAGCTATTGTTGTTGCTGCCCTTGGCCAAGATAGTGATGCATATGATGAAAGTAAATGGATTGAAAAATTAGGAGAAGCAATAGATCAAGGAATAGGATCTCTGTAAAGGAAATATTATGAAGTCATTGTTTAGAAAAATAGGTAAAGGTCTTAGTAATGTAGGCAAAGCTATTAGTAAAGTATTTAACTCTAAAGTTGGTAGAGTTATTGGTACGTTAAGTTTAGCTGCTGGAATGTTTGGCCTTTTTCAAGTTTTAGCAAGCGGAGGAGTAGGTGCTGGCACACTAGCTGCAACTCCAGGAACTACTCTTGCAGGAACTTCAGCAGGGACAACAGCTTCTGCTGCAACTTCTGGTGTTACGACTGCGACTACGGGTGCGGGAGCTGCTGCAACAACTACAACTACAGTTGGTAGTGCATCTGCTGGAACAAGCGCGGCTACTGCTGCAACTCAATTAGGTGGGCGTGTTGCTGAAGCAGGACAAACATTAGGTGGAGCAACTGTTGCACCTATAACTACTGAAGCTGTTACTAAAGCAGCTACTGAAGGGGCAAATATTTTAACAAATTATTCAGATGTAGCAAATGCGGCTGTACAATCAAAAAATCTTTTAACAGAAGCAGCTAGTTCAGGAAGAATTAATGATTTTTTTCCTTCTATACAAAACGCTACTAAAACAGGTTTAGATTTTTTTAAAGATGCTTCTACAGCAAAAGATCTTCCAGGATATGAAACTTATGGAACTAATTTTTTAAAAGATAATCCTAGTGCTACTTCTTCAGATATAGATATGTTTGTAAGATCTAAACAAAGAAGTAAAGATTTTGCAGATTATTTAGCAAATACAGAAAATCGTGACGCATATGATGTGTTTGCTAAAAAATATGATTTACAACCTTCTAATGCTTATGCTAGACAAGAATTTGCAACTTTACAAGATGCTGTAGATAAAGGTGAAGGATTTTTTGATACAACTGGAAATGTTATTCAATATGGTTTAGAAGCTGATGTTACATCTGTAACAGGTGGACAGTATACAGGTTTTGGAGGAACTTCTAATGTAGCTAGGACAACAACTACAGCAGCTTCTTTGTTAACTCCTCCTGAAGAGTTACCTGAACCACCTAGCCGATCTAATCTTTATGCAAGCTCAATAGCTTCTTCTCAATTAGATACAGCAGAAAGTTTAGCTTCTGCGCCTACAATGTCAGAAACAGTACAACTTAATAATAGTATAGCTGCTGGATCTAATCCGATGCAAACACTGAATAGTATTAGAAGTAATGCAGGATACTCTCAAGTATACGGGCCTTACTTTAGCATGTCATCTTAGGAACTTATATGATAAATACAGAAGTAACACAAATGGTTGATCCTTTTAATCGACCAATTCCAGGACAGTCTTTAACTAATCCTGTGGATACACCTTATCCGTGGGAAGGCCCTCCTGAGTTCGTAAAAGTTAATAAAGCTATTGAATATATATTTAAAAGCATTGTAGGAGATGCTCAAAGATTAACTGCTGTATTAGAAGTTTTAGATAGTAAAGCATATCCTATTGCAAGCATGGCTCAAATATTATTAGAAAGTGGTTTTAGACAAGGCAAATGGAATCCTGATTTAATGTTGCTTTTAGCAGAACCTACTATGGTTATTTTAATGGCTATTGCTGAACGTGCAGGTATTGGAGATTATGAAATTTATCAAGGTGAAAACTCTGAGTTAGATGAAGAAGAGCAAAGAGAAATAACTAATGAAGTTATAAATTCTTTTAAAGAAGAAGTAAATTTTAAAGGTTTAAGAAAACAAGGCGGCATAGATGTTCGTAGTGTGCCTAAAGAAATACTAGAAGAAATAGAAGAAACTCCTTTACCTGAAGTAAAAGAACAACAGCCTAGTTTATTAGGAGAAAGATAAATGGCTACTCGTCCCGACATAAGAGATTTTGATGTTGAAAGTTTGCTTAAAAGTTTTGCTGCGGCTAAACGAGGAAGTAGAAAAGATCCTAGCTCTTTAAGAAGATTAGCTCCTAATCTTATTAAAGGTGTAATAGGTGTTTATGATCAGTATCAAACTGAAAAGCTACAAGATGAAATAGATCAAACTAATTTTGATAATACTTTAGAGCTTGCTAAACTTAATATGAATGCTGCTAAAAAAGCAAAGATGTATAAAGAAACATCAGGGCAATATAGAGATTTAGCTAGTAAAGGTTTTAATTTTGATAATAATGAAATTAATGCAGATACAATATCTGATAGTAATTATGCCATTGCTCAACGTGTTTTTGGCGATCAAGCTTGGAAAGAAACTACAGAAAAATTTAAAACTATTCCACAAGAGTTATTGCCTTCTTATGGTGATTTTAAAAAATTACAAGGTAAGTATGTTGGTTTGCAACCTGAAGCTAAAAAAAATATAGAAAGTTTTTATAGAGCAGCAATTAAAGATCAAGCAAACTATGTAGCAACAGGTCAATCTTTTAACTATGATAAGTTTCAAGCTGCCGCAGAATCTTTACAAGCAATGGATATTGATTTTGATGCTGCTGATTATGGTTTACTTGCTAAACTAGATGGAAGACTTAGACGTAAAATTAGAATGCGTGATGGTTCTATTGATACTTTTAGATCTACTTATATGACTAAACCTGCTGCTGATATGGATAAAGCTCTTTCTGTATGGAGAGATTCACGAAGTAAAAATGATTTAAAAGCTACTTTAACAATGGCAGATTTAGGTTATGGTGCTTTTATAACTCCTGAACAATTAGAGTTTACTTCTGTATTTGATCCTGGAACTAAAGAAAAAATGCGTCAAGGTATGGAACAATTTTTTGGAGATAGGCCAGATGCTACAGCTAAAGAAATACAAAGTCATTTTAATCTTTTAACTTTTGGAGATCTTAATCCTAATCAAACTACAGTAACATTAGGTCTTGGCAGATTAAGAAAATTAAATTCTATTAATCAAATGAATGTTTCAGATGAAGAAAAACAAATTTTAATTGCTAAAGAAGAACAAAGATATTCAACTGCTTTAGAAACAATTTTAGAAAGACCTTTAGCTAATATAGAACAAATACAAAGTATAATCCATGCTAAAGAAGTACAAACAAGTAGTAAAGCAAGACTTGCTGAATTAAATACTAAAAGAACAGCAAACGGACAATTTGAAACAGAAGAACTAGCAGCAGAATATGAAAGAGTTTTAGATCAAAATAATATAGCTACAGTTACTTTACAATTTGCAGATATGCCTAATAATGCTTTTACTGATAAATTAGTAGAGAATGCATTACAAACTATGGATTTTGATAGAGTTAAATCACAAGCTGAGTTTATGAAAGCTGCGTATATAGCTGATCCAGCAAATTATAATCCTGATCCAAGTGTTCCAGGAAATGTTCATTATACAAATGATCCTGTTTATTTTGATGCATTAATGGATGAGCCTGATGAAGAAGTTAGAAATAGAGCAATAATAGGATTTGTTGCTCCTTTAAAAACTGCTCCTACATCTTCTAGTCCTGAAGGTGAAGATTATGTTAGTAGATTTTCTTTAAGCTTAACAACAGCAATAGAAAATAAAAGTTTTTTTGCTTTAGATACTGTAAAGAATAAAGCTAAGTTAACAGAAGAGGATTCTAAAGATCTTATAATTTCTTTAGGCTTTGATCCTAGAAAAGATAAAGGAAGTGCTTTTTTAGCACGTAATAGTACAGGAATTATTAAAGCAGCACATATGAGTAATCATTTATATGAAGCAACTCGTCAAAATCTTTTAGGAAATTTGCCAGGAGTATTCCGTGGTAATCTTCCTCCTCGCTCATTCTTTGAAAATAATTTACCTGAGCTTTTAATTTATTCAAATGCTATAACAAGAGTAGAGGATAAATTTATAGTAGACCCCTCTAAAATTACTTTTGAAGGTGTTAAAAACTTTTACTACAGTAAATACGTAGAACAAAGTTCTGAAAATTTATTTGGAGTAGTAGATACAGAGCGTGGCACTGCTGGTAATACATTAACTACAGAACAAGCAAACGAAGCTATTAACCAAGCTAAAGAAAGAGGAGACTCTGAAGATCAAAGTAAAGTGCAAGAAATAGTAGACAATGCAATTATAGAAGATGATCCTAGAATGATGGGAGCTACACGCATACCAAAAGATGTTCGTGAAGAAAGATTAGAAACAATAGGTGAAGGTGCTAAACAATTTGGATCAGCTTTAATTGGTGTTGCAGCTACTGAAGAAGAACAAGAAAGAGCAAGAGAGTTAACAGAGCTTATAAATAAAAAAAAAGTAACCCCTGAGCCTACAAGCCCTAAAGAAACTTCAGAAACAACTGTATTAGATACAGTAATTAATACTTTAATACCTTCAGCAGAAGCTGTTGTTCCTGAAACTCAACAAACTTCTTTATTAGAAGGAGATAATATTTCTAGGGCTGTAGATCGTGCAGATGCAAGGCAACGTAATTTATTTAGCAATAAAAAAGAAATACCTGTAACTCTTTCAGATGGAACTTCATTAATGGTAGATACTACTAAGCCTGTTGTTTATTTAAAAAATAAATTTGATGCAAATGAATTAACTTTTGATCAAGGTGTAGAAGCATACGCTAAAGCTATTGAAGCTCACAATGCAACTTTAGGTTTAACTAGTAAGGCTAATGCTTTAGATCCTATTGTAGATTCTCTTACATTTGCTGCACTTGCTAATCCTAAAGAATATAACCCAAGAAAGTTTATAAGAGTAGCCAGTAATAAAAAAGAAAGTCAAAACTTTAAAGATATTGTATTTGAAATAGTTAATAGTGAAAAAGCTCAAGAAGAAATAAATCAATATAGTCTTAAAGTTTCTGATATGACAGACCAACAAAAAGAAAAAGAATTTAATCGACAAGCTAAAAGAGCTAAAAGTATTCCTGTAAATAGTAACAATGATTATGCAAGAAATGCTATTGAATATTTAAAACTTCAAAGTATCTTTGGAGTAGAAAATGATAGAGCATTACCTAATCTTGGAAAAGAAGAATATGGATCTACTGTTAATTCTAAAGTTAGTCAGTATAATGATTATTTAGAAAATTACAGTCCTTCTATGGATTCTAGGCTTATACAAATATACATACAAGTAGCTAATAATTTAAAATCTTCTAATAAAAATTCATTACTAGCGAGTAATTAATGAGCTATAACGAGCGTAAAAATTTTAGAGTAGCGTACACTCCTCCTAAAATTAAAAGTCTTGCAAAAGATACTTTAGATTCTTTAGAAGAAGATGAAGAATATATTGCTGTGTCTGAAAGATTTTTATCTAGTATAGGTGAAAACGATCAGCAAGTAGAAGACGTATATGAGTATCTTCGTGATGAAGAATGGAACTTAGGTTCCAGTGCAAAACGTAGTCTTGTAGATATTCCAAGCTTTTCAGATCAACAAAAGAAAGACTATAAGTATTTGCGTCAGCGTTTTGATAAAGCTGATATGGGCGGGTTTAGTCAATATTTAAACTTTGCTAAAGACGCTACAGTAGATTTAGCTACAGACCCTTTGACACTTGCAGCACTTATTGCTGCTCCGTTTACTGGAGGGGCAAGCACTGCTGGTTTGTTTGCTAATAAAGGTTTGGCTCAAGCAGCTAAATTAGGATTAAAAAAAGTAGGTAATACTTTTAAAGATGATGTTCCATTATGGGATGTAATTCAAAAAGAAGGTTTAAAACAATTAGATATTGATAATAAAGTAGATTGGAAGTCTACTATTAACAAAGCTAAACTTGCAAGACAAGAAGCAGTTAGACAGTATTATAAAGATAAAGTAAAAAATACTGCTGTTTTAGGTGCTGCTGAAGGTGCTATATGGACAGGCATGGATGATTATCTTCGTCAAGAAAGAGAGTCTATAGATGGTATAGATATACGAAATGGTTTGAATTTATATGATATAGCAGGTTCTACATTAATTGGTGCAGCTTTAGGTGGAGGATTAGGTGCAGGGATTAGCAAAGCATCTACTGCATTTTCTCAAGAAGCACGACAAAATTTAGTTAAGTTTTCAGATGAAACATTTGTTGATGAAAACAGTTTAGGTTTTAAAGCCTCTAAATTAAAAGATACTGTTATTTCTAAAACAGTAGGTAAGCCTGTAACTAGATTTTTAACTTTAGCAGAATCTTCCCCAGCTCTTAAAAATTTATTAGCTACTGTTCGTTATGACACTTTTAAATTTAGAGGGCCTGGAGCTGCTAAATTAAATTATTCTTATAATGAAGTGCTTAATAACTATCAAGGAAAGTATTTTCAACAATATGAAGACTTAATACGCCCTTTATTAATTAGAGGAAAAATGAATAAAGAAGATGAGTTTATTATGGATAAGCTCATGCGTGTTAAAAGTAATGAATGGGGAACAAAAGTTCCTGAAGCAACTGCAACACATTATAAAATAGCTACTAAAATGAAAGATTTAGCTGGCAGTGTTTTAGAAGACGGTAAAAATGTAGGAATTTTTAGACAACCTTTAAATTCTGGCCCTAATGATTGGCTTACTCGCCGTTGGAAGTGGAGTGAAGTTCAGGAAAATAGAAAAGAACTTGCAGATATTATGGTAAACAGTAATGCTGTTTCTATTTCTGATGTTAAAGTTATTAGTTTATTGCCTGATGGCCCTCAAAAAGAAGAGTACATACGCAAAACTAATCTTTCAGATACGTTTGAAGATATGGTAGATAATTTAAAAAATCAACGTGTTGAGGATGTAAATAGTTTTATAGAAAAACTACAAAGAGAATATAATGCAGAAGGAATTTCTATTGAAGCACCTTTCTTAATAAAAAATACAGATGAAATAAATGCTAAATTAGGAGAACTTTTTGTAATAAATGAAAAAGCTAAAAGAAAAATTGCTAATACTTTACCAGATATTCTTAAAGGTAAAGATGCTGCTGATTTACGCACAGCTAAATATGAAGTAGCTAATAATATTATTGACGATATGCTTAGTAAAAAGACTCAAGTTAACACACTTGATATTGAAACTTTAGGTACTGTAGCTCCATCATCTTTTAGTCCTAGAAAATTATTTTTACTTGATGATTTAGAAATTGAAAAGTTTATAGACCACGATTTTGACAGTTTAATGCGTGATTACTTTACGCAAAGTTCTAGGCTGTATGCACGAAGTAGAACTCTTGGTAAAAATATAAATGACTTTAATGAAAGATATGTTAGAGATATTGAATCACAACTTAAAGCAAAAAATATTACTCTTACTAATAATGATAAAGAAGAATTAGCAAGGCTTTATAATTTTACTACTGGTTTAGATAATCAAAACTTCGGAATGAATGGTTTAAGTGTTGTTCCAGATACTATAAAGATTACACAACAATTAGCTCATTTACCTTTAGCTACATTATCTAGTTTAACAGAAATCTTTATACCTTTAACTCGTTTAAACACAGCGACATGGGCAAAAGGTGTGGCTCAAACTGTCAAGTATTCAGTACAAAAACAAAGTCAAGGTACGGTTAGAGAGCTTCAAGATAGATTTAATTTAAGTAAAGAAGATGCTCTTGCAGAAATGCATAGAGTATTTTTAGGAATTAATCAAGCAGTAGCTCAACGTATTGATGGCTTGGCTGGAGAAGGCATTCAGAGTACTAAAGGTAAAAAAATACAAAGTGGTTTCTTTAGATTAAATTTACTAGAGCAATGGACACGTACTGTGCAGCTTGCATCTTTTACAATGGGTAAAGATTTAATTACTCAGAATCTTAGAAAGATGAATAGATTAGATAATAAAAGTAAAGAATATAATCGTTTAGCCCAAGAGTTATTAGATTTAGGTGTAAATATTGGAAGAGGTTTGCAATGGGAAAAAGCTGGAGCTAATAAATATACTGAAAAAGTAGTAAATGGTTTAAGACAATGGAATGATTTTTACGAAACTAATGTTATGGGAGGTGCTGCACGTTTTACTAATGAAGTAATTTTAGATCCTTCTAAAGCAGCATCTATTAGACCTCATGCACAACAAACACCTATGGGTACTGTGTTGTTACAGTTTATGGGATACCCTACTGCTTTTAGTAATACTGTTCTTAAAAACTTTTACGGCCAAGCAGCCAGAGATCCTATTCGTGGGGGAGGTAAAGTTTTAGGTACAGGTTTGTTAATGACTATGGCAGCAGCAGGTACTAATTGGGTTCGTAATGGTGGTAGCTTTAAAGACTCATCAGGTGAAGAACAAGACGCAGGAGAAATAGCATTTGAAGCTGTGTCTCGTTGGGGTGGGTTTGGCTATGGTGAGTATGTTAAAAATGCTAGAGAAAATGCAGAGATAGGTGGAGGTGCGTTAGGTTCAGTAACTAAAGCAGTTACAGGGCCAATAGTAGGTGATGCTATTGATGCTATTTTGTATCGTAAAGGGCCAGGAGAACTTTTAGCAACTAATACTCCAGGATATAGTTTATATAGAGCATTGCCAAGTGTAGTAGAAAATAATTCTTTTAAGCAAGATGTTAAAGAAGTAGGTAAGTCTATTGATAGAGCTATTGGATTAAAGCCACCATTAAGAGAACAATCTTATCAAGCTTATTTACAGCGTCCAAGACGAGATTATTTAGAGCAAGTTAAACCTTATGCAGAAGGTGGGGAAGTATTTAGTAATGTTCCTAAAGCTTCTGTAAATCCTAGTAGTCGTATAGATCGTATGACAGGTATGCCTTATGAAGATCAGGCAGGAGATATAATTGATAATAGAGATAGATTTGTTAAAGGAAGTATAGTTAAGGCTATAAAGAAAACATTAAGTCTTACAGATGATGAAACTGATAGAGTTACTTTTGATCCTACACAAGAAAATAAAGTCGAGTTAGATAATTTCATTAGTTATGAAGATACACCTATTCAAGACAGAAAGCAAGCAGAATTGTTAAAAAGTTTGAACATTGAAGAGTCTGCTGTTAAAGATGATGTATATATAGTTCAGAATAAAACAGGTTGGATGGTAGCACAAACTCAACCACCTGTCAATATTCCTAAATCACGAAAAGGAACTATTAGAACTTTAAATCCTTTTGTTTATGATGGTGAGTTAAATCAAGAGTTTAATCCTAGCGATTTGTTAGAAGATGAAAACTTTATGAGTAAGTTAAAAGATTCTCAGTTATTAAAACAACTTGATAGATTAAGAAAAGAAAGAAAACGTATTCTTGCTACAAATATTGAAGATCTTTCTTATGCAGATCCTTTAGATAGTATTGCTTGGAATGCATTTAGAACTTTAGATAAATCAGTAACAGAACTTTTAAAGAAAGCAGGTTATGATTCTATTCAGTTTAATCCCAAACAACAACAATCAAAAGATTTAGCAAAAGAAGCTGTTAGTGTTACAGAGCAAACAGTACAACAAGAAGTACCTCCAGTGCGTACTGCTTTTGAATCTACAGGGGCTACAGCAACTACTTTGCTAGAAGAAGCAGATAAAGCTATGCCAGGATCTAGAGAAATACTAGCAAGTGGAGTTGAAGAAGTAGATGTATTACCTCCTGAAAAACCAGACTTAATAGACTCTACAGTAACAACATATAGTTTTGAAGGACGCAATGAGCCTTTACTTGCATCAGAAATACAACCAAATAAAAGTTGGTTTCTTTTAGATGATACAATGTTTATGGAAGATTCAGTATCACCTGTAATATCAACGCAAACATATTTTGATTTTAATACGCAACTACATGAAAATTATCGTACAAAATTTATTGAGCAAAATAAAATAGGGCCAAACACTTCTACAGAAAGTTTAAAGCAAAAAATTAATGCTGGGCCTTTTAACATTGTAACTTCTTTAATTCCTAGAGATAAAGAATTAGGAACATTAAAAGAAGAATTACCTAATGTTCCTGTAGTGTTTGGGCCTTTACCTAAACAAAAAGATGCTTTTGCTTATCATAGTAAATCTGATAATACAATTTATATTGATCCTGTAAGAATGGAAGAAAAATATCAACAAAAAGCGTGGACAACTTTACGCCCAGATGTTTTAGAAAAAAAACCAGGAGCAGAACCGTTACCAGAAAATGCAATTGAAACAAGAGAAGAATGGGAAGAGTTTGTAAAACGACATGAATATGCACATAGTAAGTATGCTCAACTTGAAGGAGAGCTTGCTGGAGAATATGAAAATAGAATGAATAGAATTGCTTTAGGTATTCCACAAGTTTTTCCTAGCAAAACTTTAACAGTTAAACAAGCTACTGAAAGAAACTTAGCTCTTTTAAAATCTGAACTAAATTTAAAAGATGCTGATCAAAATAAAACTTATGATGATTTTAAAAATCAATTTGATGCTAGTTTAATTGTTCCAGATCGTCAAATACCTGTTCCTTTATATTTTATAACAGAAGTTATTCCAGGACAAAGTTCTAAATATTTAAATAATGAATCTGGTAGGCTTTTAAATGCATCAGAGATGGCTGCATTTCTTAAAGGTAGGCAAGAAACAAAACCTGCTGAAGCTTTGCATCATCCTATAAATAATAATATACGGCATCCTAATGCTAAAGCATTTGCAAGTATTGCTCCTACAGTAACAAATCAAAAAGAAAGTCAACAAGCAGCAAATGAGTATCTTAAAAAAATTATTATTACAGAAGAACAACCTTACACGCTTTCTGCATTTGAAGAATTTGAAACAAGAGGTCAAATGGATGCAGCAAGAGCAAGAGAAACAGATGAAACTGAAGGTATTATAGGTTTACAAGACACAGATAAACGTCCAGATTTAGAAAGTTATAATCCTAAACGAGATCAAGTTAAACGTGGTAAAGGTGGAGTTAGATATATGCGTACTCCTGACGGAGATATTTTAGTAGAATATGATAAAGATACTAAACGCTTTGAACCTATACTGGCTAATCCTTTAAAGAAAGATAGTTTTGTTTATTACTCTCCTGATAAAGATATGTCAGCATTTAAACCTAAAAAACGTCGTAAGATAGCTGCTAAAGCTCGTTTTAAAAAACAACCTAAACAACCTAAACAACCTTCTATACTAGCACCGCCTGAAAAGTTTCCACGTAAAACAGAAATTACAGAGCGTGTAAGAGATACTGCTGCTTATAAAGGAGCAAGTGAAGAAGCTAGAAAACGTATTGATAATCAACTTAATGAGTTAGCTAGAAGACAAGAGCAAGGTAAATTGTAATGTTTAGATATTTTTTTTTGCGTTAATACCTTTATTGGCTTTATTAGGAATACATATGTACAAATATTTTACAGACAAAGAACTAGAATGCAAGCACTGTGAGGCAGATGGCATTGACCCTGCATTTATGCAAAAGGTTGATAAGCTAAGAGGTGAGCTAGGTTTTGCTTTTCCCATTACTTCTGCCTATCGTTGCCCTGACCACCCTATAGAAGCTCGTAAAAACACTCCTGGCGCTCATGCATCAGGAAGGGCTGTAGATATAGCAGTAAGAGGAGATCAAGCTCACAAGCTCTTACAGGCAGCTTTAAATGCAGGTTTTACAGGAATAGGTGTAAGCCAGAAAGAGGGAGTACGTTTTATACATTTAGATGATTTACCAGATTCTAAAGAACGTCCTAGACCACATGTATGGAGTTACTAATGATTTTATATAGTGAAGATATGCTTAGTAAAGTTTATAGGCTTTATCAACTACACCAAGCAAAACATAACTTAGGATTTATGAAATACGAAGACTTTCGTGTTTTGTTTGAAGAACAACAACAAACTATTTTAGATCAAATAGAGGAAGAAGTTAATGGCGATTCCAGTACTTGATGGTCTTGTAAAATTAGGAGGGACTTGGCTAGAAGGTAAAGTAGCTAAGACTAAAGCTAAAGCAGAAGCAGAAGCTACTGTAATGGTAAAGCAAGCTGAATCTGTTGCTGATTGGGAAACTGCTATGGCTAGAGCATCCAATCAATCCTGGAAAGATGAGTGGCTTACACTTCTATTTAGTGTGCCTCTTGTACTTTGTTTCTTTCCTGCAACTGTAGAATATGTACAAGCAGGTTTTGAAGCATTAGAAAACATGCCAGATTGGTATCAGTACAGTTTGTCTGTAATCATTGCTGCATCATTTGGCGTTAGATCTGTAATGGGAATAATGAATAAAAGGAAATAATTATGAGTGACGGAAGCATTAGAATACCCCAGTGGGGTCTACCTATAGGTGCTGCTGCTGTAAGTTTAGCAGTGGCTTGGGGCGTACTACAAGCTAACACAGCACACGCATCAGAAGATCGTGAGCGCATAGCTCAGATAGCAGAGCAAGCTGCGGCAAAGGCACAGGCCAACGGGCAAGCACAGGCAGTGACGGAGCAGAAGGTCGAAGCAATCGTCAACTCGTTGGCCCGACAGGAAAAAATTCAAGAAAAAACGAACGAACAGATTCAAGCTCTCGTACAAGCTCTCTTGAGCAAGAGCTAGTCTATGATCCAGAACGACCAAACTTATTCTGCGACATGCGAGAATACAGAATGCTACGCTACGTCCAACCCCCAGCAAAACGACACAAAGTTGCGGAAGTGTGGCTGCGCTACAACTACCAAAAGTGCGGATACGGAGCGACTGTGTATGTGCGTAACCAAGCGCCAAGAGTCCTTGGAACAGCGTGGGACACGAAGCTGCTGCTGCTGACATGGGAGCTACAAGCACCTACGGCAGTAAAAGTGGAGGCTGTTAAAAAGAAAAGAAGATTGTAGTGGAAGCTATACCTCCTTTTCCTAATAGTGTTAACGCACAGGAGTCTATAGTACCTGACAAGGTAAGAGAAATGTATTCTATAAAGCAAAAAACTTTTGCTATAAAAGGGGCTGTACAGGCTATAACTTATCTTGAACAGTTTTACTATGAATATAAAAATGGTCAGTTGCTGGTTACTATTTTAAAAATTTATAATCAAGATAAATATACGGTAGATATTAAAGCATGACTATGATGATATTTGTCCTTCTTATTTTAGAGCGAGGGCAACCTACAGGAGAAGAGTTTTATTTTAGAGAACTAACTTCTTGTTTAGAATACTCTGCTGCACTTAATAGTCAGTCAGTAGCTAATAATAATTCTATGTTAGGTAATAATAATTATTTTAAAACGTACTGTAGAGTGCGTCAGATCAATGTAAATGATGCAGGTACTAAGATACTATTTAGAGATCCAGCAAAAAAGAAAGAGGAATGATATGGCTGCTAAGAAAAAAAGTAAATCTAGGGTAAACGAGGCTGGTAACTATACTAAGCCTACTATGCGTAAGCGACTGTTTAATAAAATTAAAGCAGGTTCAAAAGGAGGTAAACCAGGGCAATGGTCAGGGCGTAAAGCTCAAATGCTTGCTAAACAATACAAAGCAGCAGGAGGCGGTTACAAATAATCTAACTTAACACGTTCATCCCTACTGGGACGGAAGTAGGCATAGTGCCGAAGGAACGCATTGATTAATTTCAATACTAACTGGAGGTATACTATGGATAATTACTATAGAGGTTTGCGTGTAGGTTCTGAAAAAGAAGAAAAAACTAAAGTTGAAGAAGGTACTTACAGAGGTGTTAAATATAAAAACAAAACTGAAGAACCTTCAAAGCCTAAAAAAGGCGTTTATCGTGGAGTAAAGTGGGATGGCAGATCCTAAAAAAGGAACAGGTAAAAAGCCAAAGGGCAGTGGCAGACGTTTATATACAGACGAAAATCCTAAAGATACAGTCGGTATAAAGTTTGCTACTGTCCAAGATGCTAGAGATACTGTTCGTAAAGTAAAAAATGTAAATAAACCTTTTGCTCGTAAAATACAAATACTAACTGTACTAGAGCAAAGAGCTAAAGTAGCTGGCAAATCTAAACAAGCTGAGATTGCTAAGAAAGGCAAAGAAGCTATAAGGAGAAAGCATGGCAAAACAAGCCCAACAAAAAACAAGAAGTAAAAAAGAATTTGAAGAGTGGATAAAACAGCAGCAAGACAAAGGACATGATCAGTAATGGCACTTAAAAAATCTCAAAAGTCTTTAAGATCTTGGACAAAACAAAAATGGCGTACTAAGTCTGGTAAAAAATCTAGTGAAACTGGAGAGCGTTACCTGCCTGAAAAAGCTATAAAATCTTTATCGTCTTCTGAATATGCTGCTACTACTAAAAAGAAACGTGAAGATACTAAGAAGGGCAAGCAACATAGTAAGCAGCCTAAAAAGATTGCAAAGAAAACTAGGAGCTATAGAAAGAAATGAGAGAAGAATATAAAAAAGGAAGTAAAGCTAAAAAAAGAGATCCTAGATTAGCCAGGGCTGGAGTATCTGGGTATAATAAACCTAAACGGACTCCTAAACATCCTACCAAATCTCATGTTGTTGTAGCTAAAGACGGTGATAAAATAAAAACAATACGTTTTGGCCAGCAAGGTGTTCGTGGTGCTGGTAAAAATCCTACATCTAAAAAAGATAAAGCTCGCAAAAAATCATATTATGCTAGACATAATGCACAAGATGCTAGTCCGTCTAAACTCAGTGCACGATATTGGTCACATAAGGTAAAATGGTAATGGAAGATTCTGTAGTACTTTTTGAATCCCCAGAGGCAGGAACTATAAGATTAAATACTGAAGCAATCTCTCATCTTAGTACAGCATTTGCTGAAGCTGACGATGCAGATCTTAAACTAGCTATTTTTTCTTTAATACAAAAACATTCTGATTATGTACTTGCTACAAGCGATAAAATATTATGCAAACAAAAACTACATTTAACCAAAGTTAAATAAAGCTTCTAATTCTTTTTCTAATTTTTTATGCAACTTAGTAAACATAGGATCTAATTCTTTTAAAACCTTATGCAAAAGAATACTATCCTCACCATCAAAAAACTTTGTAATCTCTTTTTTGGGAAGATAGCTGTACTCTGTCATTAACTTGCCTTTCTTATCTATAAATACTTTAAATGATATAATATTTCCTTCTTCATTCATGCAAACCTCACTTTTTCTACATTGCCCCTAAGTCCTGCCTTCATATATGTAGTAGCTCGCCCTTCAAAAAAGTTTTGATGCTCTACACCTAATACATCGTCTAACCAATCTAGTGGATTATCTTTTACATTATAATTAGGTTTTAATCCTAGCTGTAATAGTCTACGATCTGCAATGTATCTGATGTACTGCTGCATCTCTTTCTTTGTTAGTCCACGTATGTCACCTTGTTCAAACACAAGATCTAAGAATCTATCCTCTAGGTCAACCATTTCACGGCATGCTTGATAGATCTCAGCTTTGAAATCATCAGTCCATAGTTCAATGTTCTCTTGAATAAACTCTCTGAATAGCTTTGTCATTGCCTCTACGTGCATAGACTCATCACGTATGCTGTATGTAATAATCTGTCCCATACCTTTCATTTTACCAAAGCGTGGAAAGTTAAGTAATACAATAAAACTTGAGAACAACTGTAGCCCTTCAGTAAATGCAGAGTAAATAGCCAGGGCTTTAGCAATAGACTGTCTATCGCCCTTAGTAACCCGTACAGCGTCGATATACTCATGCTTGTCAGCCATAGCCTCATACTCTGCAAACGCTTTATACTCCACCTCTGGCATTCCTACGGTGTCTAGTAGCAGACTGTAGGCGTGTTGATGTATTGATTCCATATTATGAAAGGCACCCATCATCATACGTGCTTCAGGCTTCTTGAAGATCTTCATGTAACGATCAACATAACCAGACCCTACATCTACATCAGACTGAGTAAACAATCTAAAGATCTGTGTAAGTAAATTCTTTTCAGACTCATCAAGGTCTTGCCAATCTTTTACATCATTGTGTAATGGTACATCTTCTGGAAACCAGTGCATTTGATTCTGCTGTGAGTAGTAGTCAAACATCCAAGGATGCTCAAATGGTTTGTAATAATCTCTTGTATCTAATAAGCTCATTGTTTCTCCACTGGGAATGCGTTTAAATTTGCAGCTACAGTACGGCGCTCTCCTTCGCCTTTGAATGGGTATACCATGTGTTGTAGCCACGAAGGAAAGAAGTATATCTTACCTATCTCTGGTTTAAATACTACTGCCTGTGTAGGCTTTAGTCGTTCTTTATCATTAACTGCACTTTGACCATAAACAAACTCTAGAAATCCATCAACACACCCTGAAGCGTTGTAGTAGCTAAAATCTCCTATGTGTGGTGCGTTTAATTTTTCTATTTGTTCTGGTACTTTAGTCCACGTTGTACAGCTAATCCCCATTATAGTTTTAGTGCCGTGGTCATGGATCGGATTATAGTCACCTTCGTAGCTGTGTACAGACCACAACTCATCTATGTCTATTTGTCTATCACCATCTAGTGCTTGTCCTGTGTTTTCAAAGAACTGGCCAACGTAGTGTACAGCCATGTTCTGTAGGTACGCTCTAACGTATTGTAAGTCTTTGTGAGTATGATCCATGCGTAGCTGCTCACCTGCCTGGATTTGTCCTACAAGAGTATCAGCAGCAGTAAGTCTGTCCTCTTGTAACAGTAGGTCATCTAGAAAAGTATTTAAAGTATCTACATACTCTATGGGAAAGTCTGCCTCCATCATAAACACAGAAGGTAGTGGCAGCATTTTATATTTTATTTCACTCATTAAACGCAGTCTCTAGAAAAGAAGTCTCTAATACAACTAGTTTATCTTCTGCTTCAGCTATCTTGCCTACTAGCTCGTCCATAGTTTCAAGCATTGTATGCTCGCCTACGGCTGCTGGATTCTCAAGATAGTTTTTAAGCTCTGAAGCAGCCCAAATAATTTGAGCTTTATACATGCTCTTTAGTGCTTTTATTTTGTGGTCTTCCATTTTTCTTTTAGCTCCTTATCGTTTCTAGCTACCCATATTCTAAAACTAAGTTTGTCTAGTTTGTTATAATTTATTGCGTACTCAGCCCACTGTTGAATGCAGAAGTTTTTATATTTAGTATCTTCTACTTCTTTTGCAGCGTAAAATTCTTTAAACTCTTCGTAAGACGCAAGCCTATTCTCTTCCCATATATAATATTGACAATCTTCTATAGGATGTTTAGACATAACTAGTTCTCTTCTTACATTCACATATCATAAAAGCTCCATGCTTTCTACATATGGCTATATAAGAATCTGAGCACTTTGTATTTTTAGGACTATATTGATCCCAATAATTATTATGCGTACGTTCTGACGCACAAGCAGGTAGTAACAATAATAAAAATAATAATTTAACCTTCACAGCTTAAACACTCCCCTTCTTCTAAGTTAATTCTTGGTATTTTAATGTTAACATTCTCTGTATTTCTAGCTGCATTAGAGCGTAAGTAATACATAGATTTGAGTTTGTTAGCTCCTGCCCAATGTACGCTATTAATATATTCCAAATACTCATCATGTACCTCCTGATCTGCTGTAGCTGGTGGTGGTATAAAGAATAAGTTTACTGACTGCGCCTGACAGACATACTTTTGTCTTTGTAGTGCGTGTTCAATAACCCATATCTGATTAATAGATGGTGCGGTTTTAAAGACTTCTTTCTCTTCTTTAGATAACGCTTCCAAAGTTTCCACAGATCCTTCATTAGCGGCAATTTCTTTCCAAGTCTTTTCAGTATTAATCTTTTTCTCATCTAGTAACTTCTCCAAGTACTTATTCTTTACTTTAAAAGATCCGGTTAAAGTCTTGTGCGTAAATACGTTAGCCCTCGTAGGCTCAATACTAGGACTCGTTCCACCACATATAATACTGCTGCTGGCGTTAGGAGCAATAGCAAGCAGATGTGAGTTACGGCGACCACTGCCAACCATATCAGGAGCTTCACCCCTAGATCCAGCCAACTGTACACTAGCTTCAATAGCTCTTTCTTTGATATGTTTAAAGGCTCTATTGTTAAAGCTGGCAGCGTACATTCCCTCAAAAGGGATTCCATTACGTTGAAGATAAGAATGAAAGCCCATCGCACCAAGACCAATCGCACGTTCTCTATATGCGCTATAAGCGGCTTTTGTAAAACCTTTTTTATCCAAGTCAACATGGTACTTAAACTCCTGTAAAGTATCGCACTGTTCTAAAATACCTACTGTTTGTATAGCATTATCAATAAAGTGTTCTAGTGTGTTATCCAGCATGGTAACTAAGTCACTAATGAATAACTCATCATCTTTCCACTCATCAAAGTATTCTAGGTTAACACTGGACAGGCAGCAAACTGCTGTGCGCTCTTCACTAGTAGGTAGGGTAATTTCAGAACATAAATTACTTTGGCGTACTTTGAGTCCTAAGTCTTTCTGCTGCTGTGGTAAGGTTTCGTTGCAGCGGTCAAGGTTAACAATATATGGCTCGCCTGTTTCTGCTCTAGTGTGTATTAACTGCCACCATAAATCCCTGGCTGCTAAAGTTTTTATAGCTTGCTTTGACTTAGGATCTATAAGTCTCCAAGGTAAGTCGTGCTGTACGGAGTATAAGAACTCATCAGATATACTGACACCATTATGCAAGTTAAGGCACTTGCGATTGAGATCACCTCCAGTAGTCTTCCGCATTGCAATAAACTCTTCAATTTCTGGATGACTAATATCCATATATGCTGCATAAGATCCTCTTCTAGTAATACCTTGGTTAAAAGCAAGCATTTGACTATCTACAACATGCATGAATGGAATGCTACCAGTAGACTCACTGCCGTTAGAAGTAGATACACCATTACTCCTAACATCACCCCAATATCCACCCAAGCCTCCACCTGAACTAGCCAACCATATGTTCTCGTCATAATGATCAGATAGACCACGCCTTGAGTCAGGAACATAATTAAGAAAGCAAGAGATAGGTAAACCACGCTTGGTTCCCCCATTGCTAAGGATAGGAGTGCTAAACATGAACCAATTAGAACTTGCGTAGTTATAAAGTCGCTGTGCAAGATCGAAGTCAGTGTGTCCTTGATAAGTAGCGCTATATACAGCGGCCCTTGCAAAAGCTTCTTGAGCATATTCTTCATCTTCCCAAAAGTATCTATCTTTTAATGTTTGAATAGAAAATTCTGTAAGTAAACTTTCTTTATCATAATCAATCTCTATCCCCAAATAATTCATACTGCCAGTTTTTAATGTCATCAACGTCATCCTTTTCTTTTAACTGTGACTGCCTATATCCTTTAGTCCGTGCTTTATTTTTAGACTTTTTTCTTTTATTAAACTTTTCAGTTCGTTCTGCTTTTCTATCCCAAGACATCCTGATTCTCCAACAAGAACTTAAGCAGCCGTTCTTCATACCAACGAGCTTTGCGTAAGTCTTCTATAGGTTTACTCTTGTATCTAAATCTCCAGCGATACTTTAGTGAGTTACCTCTTAGGTATCCTATAAACTCATCAGGCGTAAGCATAGCTTCAATAGCTTCTATACATTCCACACTACCGTTATTATAATGTGGTGGATGATCTACCATAGTATTTATTAATTCAGCATACGATTTACCTAAACTATTATCAGGTGTGTTTTTATTATTAATCTCAGACTCAAGAGTGTATACGTCATGCACAAACTTATCACTATACACAGGATGGTCATTAGGCTCATCCCACTCTGATAATTCTACGTCATGTTTAGTCCTAAGTTTGTTCCACTCTTCTGGTGTTGCATCGTTAATACTCATTCCATCCACTCCTTTGGAAATGTTTTTTCTGAAAACCATCTAAATTTATTTTTTGTTGCCCATTCAGAATGATTAAACTTAGTACCGTTCTTTCTTTTCTTTGCTCCTGGCATAGGTGCATAAGGAGAAGCAAATAAAAATACTAATTCACAATCATCAGGTAAAGCTTTCTTAACCCAAATATACTTGTTATACTCTTGATAATCCCAAAACCTTCCTTTAGATTCTAAAAGAATTGTTTTACCATTTATAACTTTAATAAAATCAGGCCAATAAATATGTTCTACTACATAAGGTACAGCCTTATTATGTAAACTCCAAGTCTTTAATTGTTTCTTATGTAATTCAAACTCCCATTTAGAATCATAACCTTTAGGTATATTTTTTTCTTTAGGTCTTTTAACTCTAGGTTTACGCATTCATTATCTCATTCAATGTAATTGTTTCTAAAGTTTTATCAGACTTTTTAACAACCTTTTTTATTTTTTTCCTAAACCATTTTAAAGTGTAAGCATTTATTCTAATCTGTCCTTGGCTAAAGAAATAAGGTTCTTTTGGCATTAACTCTTGAATTTTTTCAGGAGTTAAAAGTTTTAACTGATCTTCAGGTAACAAAGAATATAACCACTCTTGTATCAATTTGGTTATCGCATTGTTAAACTTTTGCTTTTTACTTTTATTTATACGTTGCATTATAAAACCTCTTCTACTCTAGGCTCATTAACTACTTTAGTAAAGTATGTTAAACCCTTGGAATATTTAAAAATTCTTAAATCAGAATAACATTTATGTTTATGAGAGCAATATACACAAGGTTTAGGAAGCTTCATGTTTCCTGCCTTACCTTCAGGTACTGGCTCATAGCACATTTCTTCAGGAGGATTATCCTGGTCTATAGCTTTTTTAGCTTTGCTTATCTCATATCTAATATTAGGCTTATCAAGTTCATCAGGCTGATATAAAGTTAACTCACCTGTTTCTTTATTGATAGCTAAGAAACCACCATTAGAAGACTTTTCTGCTTCTTCATAACCACTTAACTGAGCAAGATAGCCGAAGGGATCATCATCTCTAAGTGTACCTTCCTTAAACTTTTTAAATGCAAAGTTAGAAGCAGTCTTTATATCAACAACCTCACCATCAATTTTGCAATCAATGTGTCCTTTAATATTATCTACAACAACTTCTTTCTGTTCGTCTGTTACTACATGTCCAGAAAGTTTTACCAAGAAAATTAAAATTTCTTCAAGCAAATGACCATACAAAAACCTAATAGAAAGAAAAGGATTTGATTGATCTTTCTTTTTCTTTTCTTCTTTAAGATCAAAGTACAGTTGTCTTAATGGTCTACCTACATTAGACATTCTGATATATTGCTTTGAGTTTTCTTGCGGTGTAGCCCAATGAGTAATACACTCTTTTAAATTATTAGTTAGCTCTTCTAATAATTCTTCTGGGATATCTACTATTTGTTGATTAGATAAAGGCTCTAATACTTTATAAATATCTTCAACTACTGTGTTTACTTTTTTCATGTCTATGTTTTATAAACCTTAATTTACGTGTGAGAGAATTATAATGAAGATACACTACACCCATAGCTTTTTGTAAAGGAGTTCTTGAAGAAAGTCTACCATCTTTATAAGACTTAACATCTATTTTTTTAATGTTTCCATCTTCATCTATAGCAATTAAATCTATAGGCCCTGTGCATCCACAGTTCTTAAAGACTTGATAACCATTATCCCACAACCATGTTATAGCATAATGCTCTGCTAGATCTCCAGTTCTATTAGGATCTGTTTTAGTGTGTATCACTCCAGTTATCTCCTATTTTATATTCTCCATCTAAAGGACAACGTAAATCAAAATAGATACCTGCATCTACAATAGCCTGGACACCTCTTTGACCTACCTCTTCTGCATCTTTTTCTAAACATTCTACCTGCCATTCATCATGTACATTAGCTACACATTGAGCATCTAAATGTTTAATAGAATCCACAAATAAAACTAAAGCCTTCTTCATAATTACTGCTCCTGCACTTTGCAGTAGTGTGTTTAAAGCAGCATGTTCTGATCTTATAGTAACTTTGCGACCATCTAATCCTTTTAAGAAACCTCTTTTCGCCGCTCGTTCAACTCTATCTTTGAGATTTGCAAGTGCTGGTAAATTAGTAAGGAAAGATTCTCTAAGTCTTTTACCATCTTTTCTGTTTCCTCCAACCACTGAGCCAAGTTTTTCATTTCCTGCTCCGTATAAGTATGCATATATGAATGTCTTCGCCTTATCTCTTGATTCAAGTCCCGCAAGTTTTTGATTAGCGGTGTGAATGTCTCCGTTGAGTATTTCATTTGTATAACTCCTATCATTCATGTAATGTGCAAGCATTCTTAATTCTAAACCACTAGCATCTATGCCTATTAATTTATACCCTTCAGGAACTATCCAACAAGATCTACAGTTCTTTCCATACGGACTGTAAGTAGCGGGTATCTGTGCCATGTTGGGTTTAAAATGCGTCATACGGCCTGTAACAGCACCGTTATGAACTGCATATCCATGAACTCTATTGCCTTTTAAATTTTTAAACCAGGAATCTACTAAAGCAACACGTTTGTTTAACAATAAAAACTGACTAATTAATTTAGCTTGAGGTATATCTTCTATTGCATTAAGCGTTGACTCATCTACAATAGGTTGCCCTGTTGGAGTAAACTTCTTTGGCTTCCAACCAAAATCTTGTAAGTACTCTCCAATTTGTTTTCTTGAATTTAAATTAAAGTCTTGTATTTTGTATCTATCAAATACAAGAACTTGAGTAGGATGTTTTTTAGAATAGCATCCATACTCTTCTTCTGTCAACCCTTGCTTAGATAATGTACCATCTTTTTTAAATTTAGGAACTACTGTTTTTAACTTAACTTTTTTAGGTAAGAAAACTTTATGTACTTCTTTAACAATCTCTTGATTAGTTTGTTTTAATGTAGCCAAAAGTTTATGCGCTTTTTCTACATCCAACATAAAACCATGATGCTCTTGATCTTTTAATATTTTAGCAACTTGATGCTCAAGCTTTATTGACTCTTGATCAAAGTCCGTCAACTCAGTTAACAGTGCTTGGAAAACTAACGTATTTAATTCAACATCATTAATACAATACTCTAACATTTCTGGTGTGTATTCTTTAAAGTCTTCTTCTTTCATAAGACCTTTATGATAATTTAATTTAAACCCCCATGCTTTTAACGCATGTCCATCTCTTTCAGGATTTGCTAATCTAGAAAGAACTAACGTATCTATTATCTTTTTGTTTTTAAAAGATATGTCAGTGAGTTTTTCTAACACAGGTATGTCAAACCCTAAAATATTATGACCTATAAGTATTTTAGATTTTGCCAACAACTCAATCCCTTCTTCTATATTAGAAGGAGAAAAAGAATATACTTGTTTTGTGTCTATATCCTTAGCCACAATACACCAGATAACTGATGCATTGAGGCCGTCTGTTTCTATATCAAAAACTAAATTCATTTTATTGCTTCTCTTCTATACCTGTACACTGTAGATCCTGCTATTCCTAATAGTTCTGAAATGTCTTTTACTAACCAACCTTTTCTTGTAAGATTAATTATCTGTATTTTTTGATCATCATTTAAGACTTTTTTTTCTACTTGTCTTAAAATAGAACCATCTTTTTCTACAATAAAATAAGCCTGTCTATCTTCTTTGTAATCTTGTTGTATTTTTATAGCTTTGTAAAACATTTTTGCTCCGTTAAAAAGGTATGTCATCTATAAGTGTATCTGTAAACTCAGTCTCTACTAATCTTCCTGATATAGAATCATACAAAAGATTACCTGCTAAACCTACTTCGCCTGTATGCCTAGACTTTAAGATTCTAATCCTGGTTGTATTGGCTTCAGTTTTGTCTTCAGCTTGTTGGTTTCTTTCTAAAGCTATCACACAATCTGATAGTTGTGCAATAGCACCACTACCACGGAGATGACTAATATTTACTTCTGCACCATTCTCATGTCCTGTATTACCTTCTATCTTACGCAAGTGAGATACAAGTATAAGTCCTGCACCTGTTTCTTCTACAAGACTACGAAGCTGTGTCATTATATTATCTATTAATCTTCTTTCATCACCACCTTCTAAAGCTGATACAAGCATATGCAGGTGGTCAAGTACTATCCATTTGCATTCACAACCTACAATTAAATAGCGTATCTTTGCAAAGATTTCTTCTACAGTATTGATTCCAAAGTGTGAATGAATAAAGAGTTTGTCATTGGATAATACTCTTTGATAAAGATTATCTAGTTCTTCTTCTGTATACTTAGCTCTGACTTCTTCTAAATGGATCTTTTCATTACAATCAATTGCAAGAATACCATCTACTGTACGCCTCCAATCTTCTTCTAGTGCAATAATGCCTATATTGTCTTCACTGTTATTAAGAATCCAATGCTCTAACTCTCTTGTTACACTGGTCTTACCAAGACCTGTACCACCACATACAGTTACTAGCTCACCCTTGCGAATGCCCTGTAGCTTTTCATTAAGTAGCCCCCAAGGATAAGGTATGCTTTCTTTTTCTGTACGGTCTTTCCAAGCACTAAACTTTTCTGATACTCTAATAATACCCGCAGGTGTAATAGTCCTTGCTTGCCAAAAACAATCAACAAACTTTTTATGTTGTGCTTTTTTAAGCATGTCATTAGCATCTTTAAACTCTGCTGGTAATGTCATTATCTTTGCTTTGTTAGGCGGGAATAACCCTGCAACTGTTTTGGCTGCATCTCTTCCTGCTTTGTCTGAATCAAAACAAACAATTATATTTTCAAACGAACTAAGAAACTCAAGATTCTTTTTAACATCTGCTGCTGCTGACTGTGCACCATTCTTAATAGATACAACAGGCCATCTGCTACCAGTAAGTTCGTAAGCTGCCATAGCATCACACTCACCTTCTGTAATCGTAATGTACTTAGCACCAGGATTACAAAGAGTCTGTCCAAACAACTCAGCTTCTTGAATCTTACCTTGGCTAGTAAAACCTTTTGTTTTTACTTTACGAATCTTATGTGCAACTAATTCATTGTTAGCATAATAAGGATAATAATGTTTATCTATTTCTCCATCAGAATTATATGTTACTCTAACATTATAATGTCTTGCTGTATCTTCAGAGATACCTCTATCTCTTAGATCTCCAAAGACACCTGTGTAAGAATCTTGTGATATAACAGGGCTTGACATAGTAATATTCTCTCTCCGATATACTTCATTTAAATGTACAGGTTTCTGTACAACACTATCAGGTTCTTCATAGTTTGGAAAGAATGTTCCACAACTAAAACATTTTGCTGATCCATTATCATTTACGCTCACAGCATCACTACTGTCACATGCAGGACATGCAACATGAAACTTAACAAAAGCCATTGCTTTCTCCGAATTATATTAAAGAAGTGAGGGACACCCCCCGCAGTGGAGGGTGACCCGAATGGAAGGCTAGATCTCTTTAGAAGTATCCTCAAGTACTTCTACATCAGGAAGTTCTGGCTCATCTGTATCAATATCAATCAATGCATCTTTGTTAAGATTTGATGATACAGTACTATTAAAAGATACACTAGCTGCTGCCATAATTGCATATTCTTTTTGCAAACTAGCAATTTTTTCTTTCATAACAGTTTGTCTTTTATCAAGATCAACTAACATTTGAAACGCAAACTGCGCTTCAGGAGATAGCAAAGAAACATCATAGGTTCCACTTTCTGCTACATATTTCCAATCAGTAATATCTGACTCACTCATTTTAAAACTCCGTTTCTTCTTCTTCGTAGCCAAGCTCTGAACCATCAGCTGCATCACCACCGCCACCATAAGGAACTAAGTCTAGTACCTGGACTGCTTGAAGATCTAGACCTTTAAAGTTTCCATAGTGATTAGATGTTTCCCATTCACGATATTGCACTTTAACTTCAGAGCCATTACCTACAAGCACATCTAATTGCTGATTGTTTGCATCAATAAGTTTAGGAACTTTATTAAGCTTCCCATTCTTTTGTGCTACTTTACGTTTGATTACAAGAGCAGGGCCTTCTTGCATCTGTTTAATGCCATACCCTTTGCTTGCAAAGCTTTGTGCAATATCTTCATCAACAAGTAAGTTGATAGAAAACACTGGTTCAAACTTTGTATTAGGGGTTGTGATAGAAGCCCAATAAGCTTTACCTTGTATTACAGCCATGTTTTTATTACTCCTTTGCGTTAAAAACCTGTATAGTTTATAGAGACTGATTAACTATGTCAACACTTTTATGTGCGAACATCCTACAACACCAGCCTAGTTGTAGGTAACCATAGTTTAACGATACCTCCCTATGTTCATTAGCTTCTTAGTGGCACACTTACCACACAATGTTTTAGTCCATACAAATACTAGCTCTAATGGATGTTTAAGTTTCTTACACTGTCTACATCTAATCATATCTTTATCATCTTCTTTATCTTTGATAGTCTTCAACCTTTACTCTTGTCATGTTAAGCTTGTACTCTGCATCTCTAATCACTACATTCTTTTGATGCATAAGAGTCCAAGCAAAGCTTTCATCTTCTAGACCTGCTTCTATTAACATCTCTTCAAGCATTCTGTGTTTAGCATCTGCGCTAAGACTATCTAGAATTTCATATACACTTTCTGCTAGACGCTCATCATGAGCTTCCTTGTACTCGTTACTCATATCGTTACTACCTCTAGTTCTGTTTCAATCCAAACCTTTGCACCGCAAGGTAAAGGATTGTCTGGTGAATAAATTACTTTTACTAAAGCCTTGCCATCAGCATCAACTATTGCTGCATGATTAACTTTACGATTCTGCTTGTAATCTTTTACTGTTATTACAGGCCAGGAACCACCTTTATCATTTGCTTTTATACTATGCTGATTAACATGTATTCTAGTTTTCATTTTCATTCTCCACACTCAACCGCAGTGCTGTTTGTTTGGCATCTTTAAGATCGTCAATTATAGCAAACGGATCGTATGCGCTAGGCTTATTTACTTTTTTTTCATTCTCTAACTTATTAATAACCCACTCTAATCTTTGTACAAAGGTAGACACAACAAGGCGCACTACATCATGTGGGTTAGTCTCAGCAGTGTTCTTTATATATTCATATAAAGTTTTTAACTCATCTAAAGCTACTTGATGATTATTCATCTTTATGCCTCCAGTATTGCTTTGTCTTTATCATACTGTTCTGTCTGTTTTAAGATTGCTTCAGCATCAACAGCTTCTTGTAAAAGATGAATTAATATTTTCTTTAACTCATCAGGATCAATAACTGCTACGTAGCTCCCAGATGCTTCATGATAAGCAATTGCATAGTTTAAAATAATTGATAGGTCTTCTTCAAAAGTTGTCATTACCATTCACCTCCTTGTAGCTTAAACTCGACATTGGTATATAGTCGCGCTCTTTCATCTATAAACTCTTGAGCTTTACGCATAGCTTCTACTACCCCATGATGATCAATAGAATAAGAAACCTCCATACCCCATTCACGATCTGGTATATGTTTATTTCTATTCATTACCATAATCCACTGCTGTTTATTTTTCTCATTCATCTTTATCTCCTGTATTTTTTAAATCATCTAAGGTATGTGCTATTTCTAACATGTCTGTCATAGATACATCACAGTAATCACAATCAATAAG
>VMHT01031850.1_pt1 | contig 31461 bp, 37 predicted proteins | sample 4693611 | NCBI WGS metagenome assembly VMHT01 (sample SAMN12280063, study PRJNA550983) | marine metagenome | isolation source: seawater sampled from same location over 5 years 0.02-0.2 micron viral filtrate | place: USA: collected off the coast of southern California halfway between the port... ...
GAACAACACGCAAGCTACCTTAAGAGTTGGTGTTCTAAGCTACGCAAAGATCCTAAGTTTATAAACACTATCTTAGGTAGTGCGGTCAAGGCTAAGAACTTTATCCTTAATCCACCCAAACTTGACAAGTCTGACAACACTTGATATAGTGTCTATCAAAGACCCACTCTTATTAGCCCTTGATACAGGGGCTAGTATGAGTGGCTCACAAAGAGTCACTCTTATTCACAACGCTTTATCTAATTATGACTACAACTAAGTCTAAGAAATCAACTAAAAAAGTTGAGTACAAACTACAAGAAAGAGAAGTAATTGCTTTTTGTTGGGTTGCACATGGCACTTTCACATGGTCAATAGGCTATGAGCCAAACATAGTACACGCTACTAGATGCGTGAGAAAAGCTAAGAGAGACTACGGACTCAAAGGTTGGCAAATCATACCAGTATCTATCTTTGATATAGAAGATACAGAGAACTGGGCTTTTGATGGTATGACTCTTGTTGATACTGACAAGCAAGACAAAGAGTCTAAAGCCTACAAAGAAGGTGAGATTTATAACCAATACAGAGGTTGTCCATCTCTTAAGCTGATCGAAACTTTAGAGGTTGTTAGTTGACAACCTAAAACTAAAAGGGCATACTCAATAAAGGGTATGCCTACCCTACTAACCAAACAAACGGAGTCACATGAAAACTTTAAAACAAATTATCTTAGATGCTATCGAGTTCGAGTTAGATTCAAACGAATACTGCAACGGACTAGACAATAGCAACTGGCAAGACTGGAATGATAAAGAAAAATTCCAATGGTGTTACAACCTATGGTATTCAAACTTAGGTCAAGATGATATTGAGAACTGGCTTAGAGGTCTAGCAATAGCTATCCCATATTGGAATGATGAGATAGAAAATCTAGGTCACAACTCTGAGACATACTGGACTGACTGTGCCTGTGAAATAGTTAATCAAGCAGGGTTAGAACACGTACAGTTTAAACGTATTCAACACCCTGAACTATGGAGAGAACCACTAGGTAAAACTTATACAAGACCTGTGACTATGGAAGGTACATTCATTCCTAACTTCCATGATTAAACGCAAGACCCATCAAACGTATTGGGAACTTGAGTCCATGTACTATCGAGCCTGTAGAATTACAGGCTCACAACCAAACCTGATAGCTTATCAAAACCTTGATGCTAAAGAAGCTATCGTTATTCTCAAAAGAGAATTAGTAAAAAAAATCTTATCCATTTAGGAGTCACAACAATGAAAACTGAATACAATTACTACCCACGATCTAAGGTAGAAAAATTAATTACTGACTTTGTTACAGAGGAGGATTTAAATGCCTAAAACTAAATGGACTATCGAACCTTACGATCCAAAAGGTTATTTAACTGTTCATAACTTTGATCCAGTTATAAAAGAAAGTTTGAACTGTCTTAATGAATTACATAGAACAAACACTTTATGTGATTATGAACAAGAAATTTTTGCTTTTGATATTACTGATACTCAAACAGGTGTTAATCAAGCTATGGATATTCAAATTTGGTTTGATGAATCTGAACCAGAGCAAATCTATTGTGAAATAGTAAGTGCCTTTATTGAGGAGGATTATTGGTGTAGGGGAGATGACTATCAATCTTTATGGACAGTACATAAAGATTATGTTCAAGAATTTTTAAATTGTTTAAAAGTTAAACCTGATGCAATATCAGATAATAACAAACCACTACAGGAGGTAATTCATGTCTGAAGTATTACTAGCACTAAAAGAAGCTAGAGAAACTCTTAATCGTTTACTAGCTCAATATCCTACTGGTTTTACTGCCAGAAGATTTGAACTGAATAAAGATTTAAAACATATTCAAGATCAAATTACGATCTTAGAAAATTTCTTAGATCCATTTACAGTTGCAGAACTAGAAAATCAAATGGCAGAGCAATGAATTTTATGGAAGAGATCAACCAAGAAACTCAAGCTATGTTGAAACAAATTACAACTAGAAAGCTAGAGAAAAAACTTAATGCTGAAAAGCGGATAGCAGAGTTGAAGACCCTTATTAAATTATGGGAAAAAGATTTATGAGTATATGTCCTAACTGTCGGGGTCTCAATACTAAAAATCTTGAGACTCGATTTAGAAGTGGTAAGCCTAACCGCAACAATAAAAACAAGGCTAATATTCCTTACACTTATAGACGCAAAGAATGTCTTGACTGTGGTAAGAGATACACTACCAGAGAATATACAATCGTTGATCTCATAGCGTTTGCAAAACTGCCAGAGATGCAAAGGATTGATGACCTGATGCCAAGCTAACCTTTATTAAAGAGTCACAATGAAACTAAAAATGCCAACGCTTTCCGAAGCAACTAACCTTGTCTATAAGAGAAGGTACAACGGAGAAGATTCAGCTACTAACTTCTTGATAGCTATGAAATATAACATCAAAGCTATTGGTAATTTACAAGTAAATAAAATTACTAAACAACATATAAAAAAGCTGATGGATTATCACAGGTTCACAAGAAAAAATAGTAAGCAGGTAACCAACACAAAGGTAGGTTATCTCAAGACTGTTTTAGATGAGATGATTGAAGACGGATTTATTAAAGATGTTTCTTTCCCAAGGAGATTAAAGGAGAAGAAACAGAAGGTGCATTATCTTACTGAGGATATGGAGAGAGAGCTTCTTAGCTGGCTCAACTGTATGCAAAAAAACAGAGAAGCTAAAGATATTATTGAGTGTCTCATTGACCTTGGTTGTAGGGTCAATGAGTTACTTAATTTAGAAAAAAGATTTGTTGACTTTGATAACAACCAAATCAATTTCAACGACAGGAAAAATGATAATGCTGTAGCTGTACCCATGACCAACAGAGTCAAGTCAATACTTAGGAGATACTACAGAGAAGTAAAAGACTTTGATAAGTTATTTACTCTTAACTACCCAGAACTAAATGCTATATGGCAGAAGGCAAGGACTGACTTAGGCTATGCCGATAAAAAGTTTTATACCTTGCACCTATGTAGACATACCTGTGCTAGTCGTTTGGTTCAGCGTGGCTGTCAATTACTCTTGGTCAAAGACTGGCTAGGGCATGAGGATATAAAGACCACCATGATCTATGCTCACTTAGCACCAAAGGCTTTACATAGTATTGTTGGAGTCTTGAATGACTGAGCCAAGTAAGAAACAACTAGAGCTAGAGCAAAGTATCTCTAACATCTCTGCCTATAACAAAATCAGTAAGCAGAACAAAAACATTGAACGTGGTAATGAGAGTTCTAACTACTACGCTAGGAACATAATGGAAGCCAAGCTTGAAGAACTTAGCAAGGCTATAGAAAGCCATGTGTTTAACTCACTTGCTGGTAAGGTCGGAGTCAAAGCTGTATCAGCTATCTATCTATCTCAGTTCCCAGACTTAGATGTAGTTTCTTTTATAGCTTTCAAAGTCTTGATTGATAACGTATCACAAACCAAAACAACTACAGCAACAGCATTAAAGATAGGTCAAATGCTGGAAGATGAACTTAGGTTTACTGCCTTTGAAGAACAAGACCCTAAACATTTTAAAAATATTATCAGGCATACCAGAGATACAAACCATGAAGGTTATAAAAAAAGATTGATGGTATATCACATGAATAAAAAGGGTCACAAGTTTGAACCTTGGACTAGAGGAAACAAGTTAAGGGTAGGACTAAAGCTGATAGAAATAATTAGTATTCAACTTGGTATGGTCAAGGTAGTAAACAAGAGACAGGGTAAGACTATGACTAGCTTTGTAGTATTTACTGAGATCTATATGAAGTATATAAATCAGGGCAGGTCTAATCGCATTGCTGCTTTTCCTATCTATCTTCCGTTGCTTGATAAACCTAGAGAGTGGACTTCTATTAATGATGGTGGATATTACACAGAGAGATTAAAGACTAGAGCTATCAAAACTTCTAATCCAAACTACCTAAACAGATTACAAGAAACAGACTTAACAACAAGTCTGAAAGCCTTATCTCTAGCGAGTCATACTGAGTGGGGAGTAAATCAATTTGTGTTAGAAACTCTTGAGTACTGTTGGGAGGAACGAATAGAGGTAGGTTCATTGATTGATAGGGAGCTAGCAGAACTACCAACAAAGCCAGTAGATGTAAACGATAGAGAAGCTATGAAGGAATGGAGATACCACGCTTCTTTAATACATGATATGAACGCACAGAATATGGTCAAGCGGTATCAGATATTATCCATGATTGATACAGCTAAAAGATATGTTGATGAAAAGTTTTACCACCTATATCAATACGATTTTACAGGCAGAATGTATTGCATGACTGCACACTTTCACCCACAAGGTAATGACATAGCTAGAGGACTTCATAGATTTTATGAAGGTGCGGAGATAAAGACTAAGCAAGACTTGAACTGGCTGGCGATTAGCGGAGCCAATCATTGGGGCATGAACAAACATACCTATGAACAGAGACTTGAGTGGGCTTACATAGAAGGAACTGATCTAGCAGAAGAGGTATATAAAGATCCAATAGGTAGTGTTGATATATGGGGCAAAGCAAAAGAACCATTCCAGTTTCTTGCTTGGTGTAAGGAGTGGTCAGAGTTTCAGATAGAAGGGTGGGGCTATGTATCTCATCATGTCTGCTGCCTTGATGGTACGAACAATGGCTACCAACATATAGCTGGCTTGATAAGTAATGAGACACTAGCTAATAAAGTTAACTTACAAAATGTAAATGAACCACAAGATTTATATAAAGAAATACTAGATATTTTATTGGTACTACTGAAGAGTGACAACTCTAAACAAGCTAAAGAATGGTATTCAATAAAGGATAAGTTAACTAGAAAGTTTATAAAGAAACCAGTACTGATGATACCTTACAACTCAACTACCTTTGGCATAGCAAACTACATAGAAAAATATTTTGTAAATGAAAACATTTCTATGGCAAAAAATTTTCAAAATAATTTTTACTTGGCAACACTAATAGAAGAATCAGTAAGACAAGTTACACCTGAGAGTTATAAGGTTTTAAAATACTTAGCTACTACTGCTATGTGTTTCAACAGAGAAGATAAATCTATAGCTTGGCATAGCCCATCAGGTTTTTTAATTGAACAAAATTATTTTCAAAATCAAATCAAAAGAATTACTACAAAGATAGGTAACTCAAGTATTAAATTATCCGTAGCAACTGGGGAGACTGACAAGATAGATAAGCGAAAACAATTACAAGGATTTCCGAGTAATTATATTCACAGTCTTGATGCTGCTCATTGTCAGATAAGTTTAGTTGAAGCTAGTAAGCATGGACTAAAAAACTTTTGTGTTATACATGACTGCTATGGAAGTCCAGCCAGCGAGCTACAAAGATTTATAGAATGTGTAAAGCAAAGTTTCTTTAAAATTTATAGTGATAATAATTTAGATAATTTATACCATCAAACAGCAGAACAACTAAGTGATACCAGCAAGTTACCATCAGCACTAGATATGGGAGACTATGACATAACAGATGTGTTGACTGCACCATATATATTTACTTAACAGAGAACTAAGGTACAATAAGTGAACGTCTTTTATAGACGACTAACCAGAAAACAAACAGGTTCAAAAATGGATAACATAAAATCTGAGTCAATTAAAATTGTGACTCCTGTAGGAACTCGCTTTCGCTACTCCTACCTAGTAACACCTGATGAATATTTAGGTGTAGAGAAATGGAAAACCGAAGCACTTATTCCAGCAGGTACACAAACAAAAGATGACGAAGGTAATCTTGTAGAAGCTACTACTTTTATAGTAGATAAACTAGAAGGTTTACTTGAAAGCTGGAAGGCACAACTCAAAGCAGCTTTCCCTAATAAAAACTTTACTCTTACAAAGAGTTCAAAGACAGGACAACCATCTTTCCCTTGGTCATTTGAAGATGACAACCTAGTAATAAGATTGAAAAAAAATTACAAGGGTATGAAGGGTATCAATACACCTGTAACTTTCTATAAACATGATGCTCAGTCAGGACAGAATGTCTTGATGAACGAAGACGAAAGACAAACTATGGACAAGATAAGTCCAGAGACTACAGGACAGATTGCTTTCTTAGCGTCAGGCTATGACGCTGGTGGTAATGGTGTAGGTATCAGATGCTTACCTTTAAGTATTTGTTTTCGTGACATAGTACCTTGGCAAGGAGGAGGAGCAAGTGACTTCGAGACGACAGAGCCATCAAGCTACGAAGAAAAAGCGACTGCAACCGCAGCCGACTTCTAAATACAAGAGCAAGTTTGAAGCTGCTTTTGCCGACAGTTTACACAAAAAGAAAATCAAATTTACTTATGAAACTATCAGCATTGACTACACAATTAGTTACAGCTACAGACCAGACTTTATCCTTAATGATTTCTATGTTGAAACGAAAGGATATTTTTCCTCTGAGGACAGAAGAAAACATCTTGTTATTAAGAAGACTAGACCCGAACTAGAGATCAGGTTTTGTTTTCAAAATAGCAAGACCAAACTAACTAAAGCAAAGAACTCTATCTCTTATGCCAAATGGTGTGAGAGACATGGGTTTCTCTACTGCGATAAATTTATTCCTACTGAATGGTATGACTTACCCACAACCTGATAACCCCAAAGCAGGTGATACGTTCTTTGATCACATCAATAATATGTGGAGAGTTTTTAATGGCATGACTTGGGTTGAAGTAAATCTACAAGAACACAAATGTAATTTAGATGAAGAGCCAATACAAGAATAAAAAAGTTTGTCCCGAATGTGGCAAGAAAAACTGTGCAGTCTTTGATGATGGCCATGAACATTGCTTCACTATGGATTGCGAATACACCTACTACCCAAACAAAACCAAAGAAAAGAAAGTGAGTAACATCATTCCATTAAAGAAAACAAATCCAAAACTATTGAAGGTTACACCTATAGCTTTACCCAAACGTGGAATCACCAAGGAGACTTGCGAACTATTTGGATATGGACAGGCAGAATACAGAGGACAACCTGTTCAAGTTGCTACATATAAAGACCAAAAGGGTAGAGATGTAGCACAACATATACGCTTTCAAGATAAGAAGTTTATCTGGATAGGTGAGATGTCTAACGTACAGCTATGGGGTCAGCATCTATGGCGACAACATGGCAGCAATGGATCTGTATTTGTTAGTTGCTTTGAAGGTGAGATTGATTGCATGAGTGGATCTCAAATACAAGGTAACAAGTTTCCCTGTGTATCAATACCATCAGGAGTACAGTCAGCAGCTAAGTACTTGGCAGCTAACTACAAATGGTTAGATACTTATTGTCGTATAGTCTTATGCTTTGATAATGATGACGCTGGCACAAAGGCAGCAGAGAAATGCTTAGAAGTCTTACCCAAAGGTAAAGTTGCAATAGCAAAACTAGATCGTAATGATGTCAACGATCACCTTTCACTTGGAGAAGGAGACTTAGTAAGAGATAGATTATGGAAGGCTAGACCTGTAAGACCTGACTCTTTAATTAATGCAGCAGACGCTTGGGATTTGTTTACCAAAGAAACAAGTAAAGCTGTTACAGACTTTCCCTTTCCAAAACTAAATGAATATACAAAAGGTTTATTTCCTAGTCAACTCTTTACAGTAGCTAGTGGTAGTGGGGCAGGTAAGTCTACAATTTGCAGAGAGTTCTGCCATCACTTCTTAACTAGAGGTTTGAAGGTAGGTTATATAGGACTTGAAGAAACAGTACAAAGAACTCTTCAAGGTCTGGTAGGTATTGACTTGAATGTACCTTTGCATTTAAATGAAGATGGCATAGATAAAATTAGTCTGAAGACTGCGTTTGATAACCTTACATCAAGTCGCAGTCTTTTTTTATACAACCATTTCGGTAGTCTTGATCCTGATATATTGCTTGAACAGATTAGATACTTGGCAACAGTTGATGGAGTACAGGTAGTCATACTAGATCATATATCTATAGTCATGTCAGGTCTTGAGCTAGATAATGAAAGACGTGCTATTGACGTAACCATGACTAAGCTTAGAAGTCTATGTGAATCTACCAACATAGCTTTGATAGTAGTCAGTCATCTACGCAGACCACAAGGGCAGGGGCATGAAGAAGGTAGAGACATTTCTGTATCTGATCTTAGAGGTTCTCACTCTTTAGTACAGCTATCAGATGTAGTACTTGGTGCATCAAGAAATCAAGTAGGAGATGAGAGTGAAAGGCAAAGACTACAGCTAAAGGTTCTCAAGTCTAGGCATACAGGGATGACAGGTGAAGTAGATAAATTATTATACGACCAGAAGACAGGTCGATTAATTGTATATGAAAATTCTTTTGGAGATCTATGACTTTATTAATTGATGCTGATTGGCTTGTCTACTCTTCTTGCTGTGCTTGTGAACAAGACATCAGATGGACAGAGTGGGAGCATACACTTCACTCTGATGAAAGAGATATATTAAATCTCATTGATACCAGACTTGATGTTTATAAAACTATTGCTGAAGGAAAGCATGACATAGTTATGTGCTTTACTTCTTACCCTACATTTAGACATGACATATTCCCTGAGTACAAGATCAACAGGATAGGTAAAAGAAAACCTTTAGCACTTAAGACTGTAATCAAACAAGTCAAACAAAACTATGAATCAGTCAGTTATGAAAACCTTGAAGGAGATGATGTCATGGCTTTGCTTGCAACCAATGGTAAATATAAAGATCCAATCATAGTATCAGTTGATAAAGATATGAGGACTGTACCTTGCAAGCTGATTGCTGAAGATGAGATTGAACATATCACAGAGAAGAAAGCTAATAGACATTGGTTAGAGATGTCACTAGCTGGTGATGCAGGTGATGGGATTATTGGTATTAAAGGTATGGGTATGGTTACAGCAAGTAAGACTTTAACTAATACACCTGATACTCTTGATGCACTATGGACAAAGGTATTAGAAACTTATACAAAGAAAGGTTACAGTATTGCTGATGCAATTCTTAATGCAAGACTCACAAGAATATTACGAGAAGGAGATTACGATTATAATACAGGTGAGGTGAAACTTTGGAAGCCATGAAGAAAACCCCCAAGACGAGTCACTTGTCTCAGGGGTTCTCTACGCTTTACCAATGGGTAACCACTCCCATTGATTTGATGATAGCATAGAATTATGGCGAATCCATTATTACCACCAATCACAAATGAACTGATCGCTGGTCTTGATGCTGCATTTCCACAACGTCACCCTGACTTGTCATTATCTGATAGAGAGATATGGTATAAAGCAGGGCAACGATTTGTAGTTGACTATCTTATTGAACAACAAAAAAGACAAGAAGAGAGTATGTTAAATCAAAAGGTTTTGGATTGATGTTATGTGTATAGGAGGAAGTCCATCTTATGCAACACCGCAACGTGAGACTGCTGCGTTTCAAGATGCACCACCTGTAGTAACAGGTAGTCAGACAGGTGTAGAGAATCCTAAAGATACAAAGAAAGTTACAGAAGAATTAAAGATCAAGAGACAGAAGAAAGAAGGAACTTATGTAGATCCAAACCTACAGAGAACAGAAGAATTATTAAGAAGAGGTGGGGGAGGTAACAAAACTGCACAACAAAAAGCTAACTTAGCTGCCAATAGAAAGAAGGCACAGAAGGCAGCACTACGTAGAAAAGCAGCAAAAAATACTAGACCTAAAGGTTCTTATGGTGGAGCTAGTGATATAAGACTAAAAGAAAATATAGTTCAAACAGGTATATCTAAGATGGGATATAAAATATACGAGTTTAATTACAAGAATGATGATACTCGTTATCGTGGTGCTATGGCTCAAGATGTTATAACTAAACTACCCGAAGCTATTGGGGTTCGAGATGGTTACTATACTGTTGATTATGATATGATTGACATAACTATGGAAGCTATATAATGAACACTATACCAACTAAAAGGTAAGTAACTATGTGCAGAGGATCACCACCGCCACCACCGCCACCCCCAGCACCAAGACCTATTCCCCCACCACCAGAGCCAACAGCAGGGAGAGTAGTTACAGGAGGTAACAGAGTATCAACACCAACTAGGGCTAGACCAGTTGGTACTGCTGCTACTGTTAGAGGACAACAACGTGCTACTGGTTTGACTGCTGCTGCTAGAAGATCAACAAGGGCTACGTCTGCTAGAAGGCTTGGCACTAGCTCTTTGCGAATACCTTTGTTAAGTACTAGCGATCTAAACTACCCTGTATAACATGGCTTACACTTCATTACAAAAGACAGCAGCATCTTTGTATGCTCTTTACGAGCAAGAAAGATCTATCTTTTTGAGAGAAGCTAGAGATTCTTCAAAGCTTACCTTGCCTAATCTGATACCAGAAAATGCAAGGGGTACAAGAAGTAAAACTAAAACACCATTCCAAGGTGTAGGTGCTAGAGGTGTCAACTCGTTAGCAGCTAAGTTGCTGCTTGCTTTGTTGCCACCATCTACTCCTTTCTTTAAGCTGACTATTGATAGTCTTGCCTTGATGCAAGAAGGTGCTAGTGAACAAAAGTCTGAGATGGATAAAGCTTTGAGGGTGATAGAAAATGCTTTGATGTCTGAGATAGAAGTATCAAACGATAGGGTAGGAATGTTTGAAGCACTCAAGCATTTAATCGTAGGTGGTAATGTTCTTCTATACCTGACAGATAAAGGACTACAAGTATATCCATTAGAGAAGTATGTGATACGCAGAGATCCTAATGGTAATACTCTAGAAATTATTATTAAAGAAACTATAAATGCTCAAGCATTACCAGCAGATTTTTTAGAACTGATAAAGCAGAAAGAACAATACAGCGAAGAGATGGAAGAAGAGTTGGATATATACACACACGTTAAGAGAGTCAATGATTCTTTCATGTGGCATCAAGAATGTAAGAACGAAAAGATACCAAGCACAGATGGTATGTCTAAAGTAGATGTCACTCCTTTTATTCCTCTCAGGTTTATTCGACAATCAGGAGAAAGTTACGGAAGGGGATATGTTGAAGAATATAGGGGCGACTTGATTTCTCTTGAAGCTTTGATGAAAGCAATAATTGAAGCAGCAGCAGCGTCAGCACGCACATTGTTTCTGGTAAATCCTAATGGGGTAACTCGTGCTTCGACTCTAAGCAAAGCACCTAACGGAGCTATTAGAGAAGGCTTGGCTACAGATGTTTCTGTATTGCAAGTTAATAAAGGGGCAGACCTACAAACATCTTTTACAGCAGTACAAAGAATTGAATCAAGACTTGAGTATGCTTTCCTTATGGCAAAGGCAGTACAACGTGACGCTGAAAGAGTTACAAGTACAGAGCTAAAGATACTGACTAATGAATTAGAGAATAGTCTTGGTGGAATCTACTCTATCCTGACTCAAGAATTTCAACTTGTATATCTAAGAAGACGTATGCACTTGTTAGTTAAGTCAGGCAAAGCACCCAAGCTGCCAGACAATATAGTGAAACTCCATATCATCACAGGACTTCAAGGGTTAGGTAGAGGACATGATAGAGATAAACTTATTGAATTTATTACGACTGTATCTCAAGCTTTAGGTGGAGATATTATGAGACAGTTCGTAAATTTAGATGAAGCAGTCAAGATGCTTGCTACCTCTATTGGCATTGACAGTACAAATCTGATAAAATCACCACAACAGATTGCCGAAGAACAGCAGCAGTTACAACAACAAGAGCTTGTTCGATCACTCGGTAGTGCTGCTTTGAGTTCACCTTTGCTTGACCCACAAAACAATGCAAAGGCAAAACAAATTACGGAGGACACCAATGCCAACCAAGAAGCCCCAATCCAAGAGTAGAAAAAGAGACGAAGACGGAAAGTTTGTCTCTGCTAAAGCTGTCGTTAGTAGGGTAGGAGAGTATGAAAAAAACCCTGTACCAGAAAAGTCAGGTGATGTTACTACTAGACATGGTAGTACAATTCACTATAGTTAGGATAAAACCACTATGACATCATCACAGGTACAGGCTAACGAAACCCCACCAATGTCTGCACAAGACTTGGAAAGTTTGAAAGATGACAATGGTCTTATTGCTGGTAAGTTTAAGACTGTTGAAGATATGGCTAACAGCTACAAAGAACTTGAAGGTAAGCTTGGAGCTATAGAACAAACAGAAGAAAAGGCAGAAGGTACTGAAGAGACAGATGAGAACCAAGAAGAACAGCCATCATTTGATGCTGAAGAATTTTATGGTGATGGTCTTGCTTCTGTACTAGAAGAAGTTGGTATTGATGTAGAAGATATAACACAACGATTCTCAGATACAGGAAATATAAATGAAGATGATTACAGCAAGCTAGGTGAAGCTGGCTTTTCAAAACAAGTTATAGATACATACCTTGATGGCTTGAGAGGTACAGGTGGATCACCAGAAGATGTGACTACAGCACAGTCAAATGAAATCAAACAATCTGTAGGTGGAGACAAGGCTTATGAACAATTAGTAGAATGGAGTACAAACAATCTTCCACAGGAGACATTAGATTCTTTCAATCAACTACTTGAAACAGCTAATGTACCTGTAATAAAAATCGCAGTTCAAGGACTTAAAGCACAAATGAATGAATCACAAGGCTATGAGCCAGACTTAATCAATGGTCGTACTCCTCGTAGTGACAACAACCCATTCCAAACAGCAGCCGAAATTACTGCTGCAATGAGTGATCCTCGCTATGGTAAAGATGCAGCATACACACAAAGCGTATATGCAAGAATCGGTAGTTCTGATGTTGTCTAATGGCTAACACACCTACAAACCCTTCACTTTATTCAAGGGTAAAATCAGAAGCAAAGAAGAAGTTTAAAGTCTATCCCTCTGCTTATGCTAATGCGTGGCTTGTAAGAACTTATAAGAAACGTGGTGGAGGTTATCGTAAAACTTAATTATGAAAAAACTATCAGACAAACAAAAAAAGAATCTTGATAAAACTGGTGATGGTAAACTTACCAAAGCAGATTTTTTATTAGTTCGTAAACTAAAAGACAAAAAGAAAAATGGCAAAGCTTAGTCTTAGTCAAATGAGAACTCTGAAGAAACATTCAGAGCATCATTCTAAAAAACACATGGACATGATGAAGAAGCTGATGCGTGAAGGTACATCATTTAAAGCTGCTCATAATAAAGCACAGAAAGACGTAGGCAAATGAGTCTTACAAGATGGTTTAAAGAGAAGTGGGTAGACGTTAAAACAGGTAAACCCTGTGGTCGTCAGAAGGGAGAGAAACGTGCTGGCTACCCTGCTTGCAGACCATCAAAGAGAGTTAGTAAAGAAACTCCAAAGACTACAAAAGAAATGTCAAACAGAGAAACACTTAAGTTTAAGAAAACAAAGGTAAGCAGTAAGAGAATAAATTACAATCACAAAAGACGACAAGCAACTGCATAAGTGTTATATTTTATTTAACTACTCTTACTCGTAGTTCATGTCTCCACGCAGAAAATCTTTATCTCTTAGAAAGTCTGACAAGAATCCTACAGGAGGACTGTCTGAAAGTGGGAGGAGAAGAATTAATGCAGCTACAGGTTCAAAGTTGCAACGACCTGTCACTCAAAAGAGTGGACTTTCACCTAGACAAAAGGCTCGTAAAAAATCCTTTTGTGCAAGAATGTCAAAAGTGAAGGGGGCTATGAAAGACGATAAGGGCAGACCAACACGCAAGGCTCTTGCACTACGCAAGTGGAATTGCTGATACTTCTAATAACAAATCAAAAAACTAAGTGCCTGATACGTCAGATAACACTTTGAAAAACGATTACGAAAAGAAGTAACCCTATTATTTATCTTTATTCAAGGAGTTTAGAATGGCTAACGCCACAGTTTCTAGGCTTGGTCTTGTCAATAATAGTGGTACTAACTTTGATGAATTATTTTTGAAAGTCTTTTCTGGTGAAGTGCTTACAGCATTTACTAGAAATAATATTTTCAACGAGCAACTTCATTCAGTTCGTACTATTACATCAGGCAAGAGTGCAAGCTTCCCAGTTTTAGGTGCAGCCACCGCAGCCTATCACACAGTTGGCACACCTCTAGTTGGTGCTAACCAAATCAAAGCTAATGAGAAGTTAATTCTTATTGATGATCTTTTAGTAGCACAAGCATTTGTAGCTCAAATTGATGAGCTTAAGAATCATTATGACGTAAGGTCAACTTATGCTGATGAACTTGGTAAGGCACTCGCCAAGCAATACGATTTAAACGTAGCCAAGCAAATCGCAAATGCTTCAAGAGCATCTACTACTCTTAGTGGTGGTAATGGTGGTCTTGTATTGACACTTGCTAATGGTAATACTGCGTCAGCAAACGTCACAGGTGATGAGATAGCAGCAGCTATTTATGATATTGCACAAACATTTGACGAGAGGGATATACCTCCAACAGATCGTTTCTGTGTATTACCACCTGCTGAGTACTACAAACTTGCTGAGTCTGCTACTAGAACTGTAGACGTTGACTTTAACCCACAAGGTAATGGTTCGTTTGCATCAGGTAAAGTACAGCAAGTAGCTGGCATACCAATCATGATGTCAAACAGCGTTCCACAGTCAAACGTAGGATCTAACCCAAGTGGAGCTAACAACACTTACTCAGGTGATGATAGTAAAACTATTGGTTTAGTCTTCCATAAGTCTTCTGTTGGTACAGTTAAGCTAATGGATATGACTACTGAACTCTCAGGCTCAGATTACAACTTAATGTACCAAGGTACATTGATGGTTGCGAAGTACTTGCTCGGTCATGGAATCCTAAGGCCAGAGTGTGCAGCAACAATTAAGTTATCTGCTTCCTAATTAACATTTATAGGGTATCTTATTAATAGATACCCTTTTTTTTTATGTATCATTCTGGCAAAAAAAAGAAAACAGACAAGAAAAAAAAGTCTGGTAAAATGAAATCTAATAAATCTGCATTGAAGATACCCACAAAAAAGTACTAGATCATGGCTGTAGCTGCAACCACCGAACTTGAATGTATCAACATAATGCTTGATGCAATAGGAGAAGCACCAGTAAACAATTTAACTGGTACGCTACCTGTTGATGTCAGAAAAGCACAGAATACATTGACTGAAGTAAACAAAGAAGTGCAGTCAGAAGGTTGGAGTTTTAATACAGAACTCAATGTAACTCTTACAAGAGATGGTTCTAATAATATTTCTATAGGTACTGATGTCTTAAGAGTTGATGCTAATACTTTTGACCACCCATCAATAGATCCTATACAAAGAGGACTCAAGCTTTACGATAGAAAAAAGAATACATATGTTTTTGATGAAGATTTAAAATGTACTGTGATTTATTTTAGAAATTTTGATGAGATACCAGAACAAGCTAGAAGATATATCAATGTAAAAGCTGCAAGAATATTTGTTGATAGATTGGTTAGTGATAATTCATTAAGAACTTATACGCAAGAAGATGAAATAAGAGCTAGAGCTATACTTATGGAAACAGATCTAAGTAACGGAGATCATAATATGCTTATCGGAGATCCAGCTATATCAGATGCAATAAATACATTTAGTCCTATTGATGTTCTTAATAGATAGTTATGCCTGTCATTTCTAGATCCATACCTACTTTACTAAGAGGTATATCTCAGTCTTCAGACTCATCTAAACAATCAGACCATGCTGATATACAGGACAATGCTGATAGTAACCCTGTCATTGGTCTTATAAAAAGATCAGGCTTGCAGTATGTAACTAATATAAGTAACTCTGCATTAGGTAATGTTCATGTTCAAACTATCAATAGAGATGCAAGCGAAAGATATATTGCAGTATTTAGCAATGGTAATGTCAAAGTCTATGAGTTAGATGGTACAGAAAAGACTGTAAACAAACCTGATGGAGTTGGTTATTTAAGTACAAGTGATCCCAGAAGTGTTATTAAGACTGTTACTATTGCTGACTTTACTTTTGTTGTAAACACAAGCGTTACAGCAACAATGGATTCTACTTTGAGTGCTGGCAATATTACCCAAGCTATAGTTTTTATAAATCAAGTTTCAGATAAGACTACATATTCAGTCACAGTAGATGGTGTGACAGTTACAGATGACACATCAAGCGACTCCACTCTTAGTACAGAACAAGTAGCAACTGATTTAAAGAATGGTCTTAATTCTGGTCTTACAGGTTTTACTCTTGCACAAAGCGGTAGTGTGATTCATATAAAAAAGAATGATGGCAGCAACTTTTCTATTGATGGATCAGACACACAAGGTAATACACAGATCACAGTAGTAAAAGATTCAGTACAGAGATTTACAGACCTGCCTACTGTTTCTCCTAATGGTTATGTAGTAGAAATCAAAGGAGATGAGCAAACAAATTTTGATAATTATTACGTCAAGTTTGTTACTAATAATGGTAATGCTTTAGAAGAAGGGCAATGGGAAGAGACTGTAGAAGCTGGCATACCTTTTAAATTTAATTACGACACCATGCCCCATGTTTTAATAAGACAGGCTGATGGTAACTTTAGATTTGCAAGAGTAGATGGAGATACTTATACGTTATCAGGAGTAACTTATACGCTACCGAAGTGGGGAGAACGTACTGTAGGTGATCTGGTATCTGCACCTGATCCATCTTTTATAAATGCCAAGATAAATAACGTATTCTTTTTTAGAAACAGACTAGGCTTTCTAGCTGATGACAACGTAGTACTATCAAGAGTTAGTGAGTTCTTTAACTTCTTTCCAGAAACAGTCTTATCTGTTATTGACTCAGATCCAATAGACGTAGCTGCATCACATACCAAAGTTGCGATCCTTAAAAATGCAGTAACTATGGGAGAACAGTTGATCTTATTCTCAGATCAAACACAGTTTGTACTTAGTAGTTCAGCAGATAACCTGACACCAAAAACAGCTAACGTGCTAGTGGCAACAGAATTTGAAAGTAGTGATGCTGCAAGTCCTGTAGGTTCTGGTTCTAGTATTTACTTCTTAACTAAGAAAGGTACGTTTGCTGGTATCAGAGAATATATAACACAGTCAGATGTCACAGTAAAAGATGCAAGTAATACTACGATTCATGTACCAAAACTAATACCAAGTGGGATATTTAAACTTGCTGTATCAAACAACCAAGATGTTTTAGTCTTGCTCGGTACTGATAATCCAAATAAGTTATATGTAAATCGCTGGCTATATGGTAGTCAAGGTCAGAAAGTATTAAACTCTTGGTTTACTTTTACAATAAATTCTAATCGCACTATTAGAAATATTGATTTTGTTGGTACTGATTTGTTCTGTGTGATAGAAGAAGCTAATGGTACATCACTAGAAAAGATACCTTTTGAAAATGACTTTACAGAAACTAACGCAGACTTTGAATTTTATCTAGACCATAAAGTAACAGAAGCAACTACAGGTGTATCAGTAGCATTTAACTCAACAACTAAGAAGTCTACGTTTACAGTTCCTTATAGACTTAGAGGATCTATGAGTGTTGTAGGTAGATATTTAGCATCAGGAGAAACCAGTACGTTTGTTGACTTGTTTGGTAATACAAGAACTCTTAAGTCTGGTGCTGTTATAAAAACAACCAACCTTACTAATGGTTCAACAGCAACGATAGAAGCTGATGGAGACTATAGAAATGCAAAGTTTATTATAGGAGAACCATTTGAGTTTCATTACAGATTTAGTAAGCAGCGTATAACAGAAGCAGCAGGGCAGAATAGTGCAGAGATACTAAGCGGTAGATTACAGATGCACTACTTCTATATTAAGTTTGAAGATACAGGATTTTTTAAAGTAGAAGTAACACCTGAGAATAGAGATACAAGTACCCATAAATTTACTGGTCGTTTGCTTGGTGCAGCTTCTAGTTCTATAGGTCAGATTAATCTAGAGACAGGTACATTTAGAGTGCCGATATTTAGTAGGGCAGACAGGGTAGATATAGACATAAAGAATAACTCATACTTACCTACACAATTATCAAGTGCAGAATATGAAGCTGTATTTCATATCAGAAGTAGACGTATGTAAGTATGGGGTATTTAAGAAAATCAAAAATCTCAGACTTAAATTACGTTTGTTCTCATATTAGAAATATAGATAGATTAGAAATCTTATACCAAACAAATGAAGACCCAGAAGAAGCTTTACGTTTATCTTTTCTACATAGCAAAACAGTAATGACTGTAGCAGGTGACGAAGATCAACCTATGGCAATATGTGGGGTCATTTCTTCTGGTTGTATATGGTTAATATCTACAGATGAACTGTTCAGTAATAGAAAATATAAAATACAATTAATAAGAGAAGGGAGAAAATGGGTTGACAACCTGTTGAAATCTTACAAAATCCTATACAATGTAGTATATGCAGAGAATGAGTCTGCTATTAAGTGGTTAAAATCTTTAGGGTTTCAATTTACTACATATCATCAGGAATATGGAGAACATAAAAAACCATTTTTTGAATTTATGAGGATCAAGTAATGTGTGCTGCTATCCCTGCTCTTGGACTTACAAGTAAATTAGCTGGTGGATTATTTCTTGGTAGTCTTGGTATCGGTGTAGTCTCAACAATTCAACAACAAAGAGTAGCAAACCAGCAAGCTAGTTATGCCTACGAATCTGCAAGACGTAGTGCGTTATCTGCTGACGCTGCCTTTTCAGCACAACAAGAAGCAATTAGTTCAAGGTTAGAAGAAGATAGGGCAGCACAATCACAGAAAAGACTTGCAGCTTCAATCAAACAAATAGAAGCACAGGGAGCTATTGCAGCAACAGAAGGTATATCAGGTAACTTAGCTGGTTTGTTAGATAGAGATGCAGCTAGACAGGCAGCTACTTTAAGAGAAACAATTAATCAAACAATGGAATCAGCAGACAGACAATATGAAAGAGACTTAGATGGTCTTGTAGCACAGAGAGAAAGCAGAAGAAATGAAGCTATCGACTTCCAAAACCAAGCTTATATGGAAGCACAGAAAGCACCAACATTATTAGATACTGTGGCTGAAGCTGCTACATTAGGACTAAATAGTTACATCTCATTTAACAGAAGATGACCTCTAGTTTTCAACCACAGGCAAGACCAGTAGATACCTTTGTAAGGCAAAGTAGGGTTGCTGCTGTCAATACACAAGATGGTTTTGGTCAGCTTGCTAGTGCTTTATCTATCATCAATCCTAGTCTTAGAAAGATGTTGGAAAGTGAGATTGATAAACAAAGAGGTATTGTAGGTGCTGAAGCAGAACAGGCAGCAAAAGAAATATACGACCCTACAAGTGCTAATTATGTAAATCTATATAATGAAGCAGTAGATCAACAGTTTCCAGAAGAAGCAGAACTTGATAATACAGAAGAAGAATGGGGTAAAAGATTAGATAATGTTAGTAAGACAATCAACCCAACAGAAGCACAGATATTAGCTGGTAGAACTCCTTGGTTTAAACATAACTTCTCTAAAACAAAAGCTACATTATTAGGAGAAACTTATGCACAACAATTACAGACAAGTTTTGTTACTGATACTGGTGTAGATCAAACATCAGGCGAAACAAGACCAATCTCATCATTTCCATTTACTGATCCTACTTTTCAAAATTGGCTTGCTGGTAAAAGAAGTACTTATATAGAAAAGCTAGATGTTAAACCATACTATTTTAATAAATATTTTGTACCACAACTAGATAAAGGACATGATACTATTCATACTTTATCTAATACAGAATATCCCAAGCAATTATTTGAAAACTATAAGACTATAAATAGTGAAAATATGAAAAGTAATATAGCTGACTACTATTTACTTAGACCACAAGGAGCAACAGAAGAAGTCATACAACAAAATGAAGCTAATTTAAAAGCAAAAATATTAAAACAAAATACAGAAATAAGAAGATTATTTAAAGGAGAAAACTATAACAAAATATTAGAACAACAAGTAGATACTCTTATAGATGCTGCTACTTCTATAGCACTAAGTGGAGATATAGATGGTGCTAGGTCTTTGTTAAATAACATGGCTGATTACTTTCCTACAAATGATAGAGGTACATCTTCTCTTACAAGTCACCCTGCATTTACAAAGAAAGCTAATAAATTTGAAGAAATGTTGTTGACATTACAAGAAGAGATAGAAGAGAAAAATGAAAAGATAGAAGAAAGGCAAATGGAAGAAGATGGTCTTGCTTTGCTTCGTAACCCAGACTCAACAGATGAAGATGTTGTTGAATACTACAATCTTTATCCAACTGAAAAAGCAAAAGAATTTTTAAATAATCAAGTTATTGTATTAAGACCAGAAAAATATGATGAGTATGATGATATAGAAGATAAGGTTTTATTTAATCAATTTAATACAAAAAAAGAAGCTACTCGTGCAGCTAGAAGTTGGTATAACAGTTCATTGCAACTACCAAAACAACGAACACAATTTAAAGACTTAATTAAATTTATAGACGATAATTTTGATGGAGAACTTACAACTCTTGGTCAAGGTGTAACAATTATTGAAGATGCTATTAACGATCAATTTGTACAGTTTGATGGTAAAGAATTTAAAGATGCAGCAGATGGTAGAGCTAGAGATGACTTTCGTATAGATGGTAAAAAACAATTAAAAGAATGGTACAAAGCAAATCCAACTGCTTCAAAACAAGAGTTAATTGATGAAGCTGATGCTATTGCAGAAAAACAAATAGAAAAATCAAGAGCTTATATTCTTAGTGTTGAAGGTATAGATATAGAACAACTTGATAGTAAAAAAACTAAAGGTCAGTTATTTTTATTTGAAAGAGTTGCAGACAGGTTAGAAATGGGTAGTGATGGACAATTACCATCTATTGAAGAAGTCGTAGAACAATATCAAGAATATGAAGATGTAACTGTAGGAGATATATTAGATAACTATGCAAAAGTTGGAATGATACCAAAGCATTTTCAACTTACTGAAGATCAACAAACATTATTAGATCAAGCCAGAGAGAAATATGGCAAGCTAGTCTCACCAACTAATACAGGTCAACCACAAAGAGGTAGTGCTTTTGATGATAAAAAATCAAGACCAAATAATCAATTAAACAAATCAACGAATGAAGATACACCAGCTAGAGTTGATGAAATAATTAATCCTAATCAATATCAAGGAGTAGATTATTCAGTACAAGGTGGTAACGAAGATATGACTAGAGGTGGTGGTGTCTTAATGTCTGGCATAAAAACTATGACAGATAAGTTTGATGCTTTTAATGGTGCTGTTTCTTTTGGTAGTGGAGGTAGAGAATCAGCTTTAGCTAAAGATCCAAACTTTATAAGAACTTTAGAAAAAGGTGGTTTTAGTCATACTTATGCTGATAAATCTTCACCAAAAGTTATTGAAGAAGCTAAACGTATATATTCAGATTTAGTTAATAATGACACTCAAAGAAATAGAGAAGATAAATATGCAATAGCTCAAATGGTGGTGACAGAAGCTATACCGAATAGTGAAGAAGATAGAATAGGAGTAATGCAATCAGTACTTATGAGAGTAGCAAGAGCTAGACTTGGCATAAATGAGTTTCCTAATGGAAGATATGAAAAAGATATTATTACAGAGATACTTAGAAAAGATCAATACGAAGGAGTGACAGGATTTACTCGTGAAGATTTATTAAGTCCTAAACCAATTAAAGAAAGTAAAGAGACATTAAAAGAAGTTTTTGATACCTTATGGAAAGTACAACCTGACAGGGAGATAATATAAATGGATTCAAACTTACAGCCAAAGCCAGTAAATAAATTATTAGAAAACACTAATACAGAGGTTATTGAAGAAGCTACCCCTGAGTTAAATGTAGTTGAAGCAGAGCCAACAGAAGTAAAAGAAGTCAATACAAAAGCACCAGAAAAAGAAGAATTTAATTTAGTAAAAGAATTAAAAAAACCTGTAGTAAATAATGAACAGCTATTTAATAACTTAATAGACCAAACACCTGATGGATCTAAACTAAGAAATTTTCTTACAGAACAAAGAGATGCTTACTTACAGCGAGAAGAGAAAGCAAAAGTAAATCAAAAAGCATTTAGGGCAGAACAAGAAAAGACAATAATGAAATCCCCTGCTTCTACTATATTAAGAGGTCTTATTAATGGTAGGCTGCAATCTTTTAACGAACTGTTTGAACTAGGAGAAGATACTATTAGAACAGTATTAGGTAAAGATTTAAAAGGTAATTTTGATTTAATTGATTTAAAAGAACTAGGTACTGAGATTGAAGGAGATCAAGAAAAACCATTATATTTTATTCCTAAAGCTATAACTCAATATGTTGTACCAACAGCTATGTTGCGTAACAGGCTAAAAGTTTTAGGTCTTAAAAGATTTCAAGGTCTTGCTGCTGCTGGTGTTATTGATTTTGCTCTAACAGATCCATACGAAGATAATGCTTTTAACTTTATATCAGAAGGTTTGAGTAGTGATATGGTCAACAATATGGTTGAGTATTTAAAATCTACACCAGTTGATACAGCATTTAAATTAAAGACAGGTGTAGGTGTAGAAAAATTTGTAGATGCAACTAAAGGTGTTTCTGATTTCATGGCAACACCAGACAAACCAGAAGATAACAGAGTTTCAGCCCAAGATAAATATTTACTAAGAATAAAAAATAACATACACGCTTTCATGTTTGACAGGATTGCAACTGGAACTATTCAAGCAGGGGGAGAGGGTATAGATGCTGCAAAAAAAATAGTAAAAAATACAGGTATAGGAGAAAAACTATCTACTACAGGTAAAGAGTTAACTGGTTTGTTTGGACAAAAGTTAGATGATGTAACTGCTTTTATAATTGATTCTTTTAAAGAAATAAAAAGCAATCCAAAAAGAAAAGCAATACTTTTAAAAAGACTAGAGAACTATCAAAAAGCTACAAACTCTGATGTTATAGCTGATGAAAAAGCTATGGACGAAATGGAGTTTATTGAAACTTTAAAGAAATTTAAAAAAAATGAATTAATAAAAAAGAAACAAAAGGTTAAAAAGAAAAAATTAGAAAAAATTGTAGGTGGTAAAAAACAAAAATCAATTACACCTTTAGATTCTGATGGAGATATTATTGATCCATTTGGATATAAAAGAACATTTTTTGCTGGTCAATTTAAAACACATGGAGATGTTATTGACTTTTTAAATGCAAGGTCAAAGCAAATAATAGATGAAGCAAAAGCTGGTGGTGTCAATAAAACAAGGGGAACTGGTAAATTACCACCAAGAAAAAATACAATAGCTGGTCTTTCAAAAATTGCAGAAGCACAATTACCTTTTGATACAGTAAATGCCTTATCAGATATTACAGAAGTTTTATATGAAAAAAATCTACCAGCTACTTTGATAGCAACAAAACAATTATTGTTTGAAAGCACTCAAGCTATAATGAGATATACAGACGCTATAGATGTAGCTGCTGCAACAGGTAATAAAGATTTAGCAAAGAAACTTTTAACAGAATATAAGCAAGAACAAATATTTAATGACTCATTAATTAATTTAAAAAGACCTGTTGATAGTATCTTAGGTACAAGTTTACGAACTTTACAAGAAAAACCATTAATACCAAAGGGTGACAGAGGAAAAGGTATAGAAGCTTATCTTAAGTATGGAGATAAAGTAAAACAAGTAAGTGTAGAAGCAAAAGAAGTTACTAAAGAAGTAGATAAATTTATTTCTCCATTAACTAAATACAAAGTAGATGACCTAATAAAAATGGCAGAAGATGGAGATTTTAAAACTCTTAGACCAATAATTAGAAAAATAAATATAGCTGCTGCAAATCCAAAAGCTTATCAAAAGCTAGTAAAGAATGGTTTTAAACAAGGATTTTTTCAAATTACAAATGAAATATTTATAAATTCAATTTTATCTAGTCCAGTAACGCACCAAGTTAATATGCTTTCTACTGGTCTTAACACATTATCAAGACCTTTAACTCTAGCTCTTGGAGCAAAAGATGAAATTACAAGAGGTAGGGCTGTTAAAGAAACTATCTATGCTTTACAAGCTATAAGCGATTCTTTAGCTCTAGCAAAAAAATCCTTTCAATATGACACAAACATATTAGATAGAGGATCACAAATTGTTGATTTTGAAAGAATGAACCTTGAAGGATCAAGAACATTTATAAGAGGTCTGGCAACAATGTATAGATTGCCAAGTAGATTTCTTATGGCAGAAGATGAATTTTTTAAACAATTAAACTTTAGAGCTTTTGCTAAAGCAGAAATATGGGAAGAAGGTACAAGAGCAGGGAAAACAGGTGTGCAGCTACAAAAGTTTATGGATAGAAGATTTAAACAAATAACTGATCTACTGATGAATGAAAGCAAGACAGGTAAATACAGTAATAAGACTTTAGATTTATATAGAAGAGCAAGAGAATTTTCAGCACAGTCAACATTTACAGAACAACTAGCAGAAGGAAGCCTTACTAAAGGAGTACAAAATCTTATTAATCAACACCCATACTTAAGACAAGTTTTACCTTTTATAAGAACACCAGCAAACATAATAAAACAAACTGCACAGATGACACCTTTGCTAAAAGAAATGGGTGAGATACCTATAGCTGGTAACGCTTTAAAGAATATGAAATGGTATCAAGAACATATTGCAGAAATGACAAGTGATAATTTAGCAGTAGCAGCTAGGGCTAGAGGTAAGGCAAAACTTGGTGGTGTGTTATGGGGGGCTGCTGGTGTGTTAGCTGTAAATAATAATAATCCAAACGCAGAAGTAACTATAACTGGTGGGGGTTCTCCTAACTTTCAAATTAACAAGCAGTTAATGGACACAGGTTGGCAACCATATAGCTTTAGATTTTTAATAAGTGAACAAGAAAGTAATAAATATGCTGGATCAGGAAAAGCTTATGAAGTAATAAATATAGACCAAGATACAAAATATGTAAGAGGTGCAGATGGCAAACTTAAATATAAATATGTAAGTTATAAAAGACTTGATCCTTGGGCTAACTTCTTATCACTATCTGCTGATATGGCACAAGTAAGAGGTTACCTAAATCCAGAAGACGAAAGAGGACAACAGCTTGTAGATATAGCAAAAGTAGCATTATCAAGAAACTTAGTAGAGAAGTCTTACTTACAAGGCATAACTGAAATGGTAGATATGTTTAATAGACCTGATGGATTACAAAGATTTTTAGCAAGAAGATTAGCTTCTATTACAAATCCATATTCCTCTCTTGGTAGAGATATAAAGAAAGCTATGAATACATATTCAAGTTTTTCAGATGGTAATGTACTTCTTGATAAAACAGCGTATGGAGATGAATCACCTTTATTTTCATTAAGAAGATATTTTAATGAGTTAGCTGCAACAACACCTTATTACAACGCTGAACTTAGACCAGAACAAAATTGGATTACAGGACAATTTAGAACATTTCCTGTAGGTTTTGGTAAGCATAACTGGAATATATTATTTGATGGCTGGTCAACAGAAACACAAACTATAAACGATCCTGTGTTGAGTGTTATTGCAGATACGAATACAGTATTTAGACCACCGACAAGAACTTTACTAGGAGGTGCATATAAATTAAATACAGATGAATATTCTCAACTTGTATATTTAACAGCATCAACAACAATAGGTGGTAAGAGGTTGTATGACAAACTATTAGAAGTTATAAATAAACCAAATGTAAAGAAAAATATATCAATTATGAGAGGAGATTTTTTAACAGTAACAAACGAAGAAGTTGCTATAAAAGCACAGACAGATGCTAGGAATGAGGTTGTAAAACAATTAAATAGAATTACATCTTTATACAAAGATAAGGCAAGAACAATACTTGAAACTGAATACCTTGATCCAAAAAAACAAATGAAGGTAAAGACAGTTCAAACTGAAGCTGATAAACTAAGAAGAGGAAGTACACTAGATTCAATTCCACAAGTACCCTTTTAAATTATGGCTACCAATACAGCAGCTTCAGCCACTACTCATACAGGGAATGGAAGCACTACATCATTTTCAATATCGTTTAGTTATATTTCAACTGCTGAGATAGATGTTACTGTTGCTGGTGTCTTAAAAACTCTTGATACTCATTACACAATAAGCGGAGCAACGCTTACATTTACAGGTGGAAACACCCCTGCTAATGGTGCTGCTATAAAAATTCAAAGAGATACAGATATTAGTGCAAAGAAAGTAGACTTTGAAGATGGTAGTGTTTTAACAGAGTTTGATTTAGATACAAATAGCGATCAGGTATTATTTGCACAACAAGAGATTATTGATAAGTTAGCAGGTATAGAAGAAGGAGCTACAGGAGATCAGACAAATGCAGAAATCAGAACAGCAGTAGAAGCTGCAACTGATAGTAATGTCTTTACAGACGCAGATCATTCTAAATTAAATGCAATAGAAGCTAGTGCTACAGCAGACCAAACCGCAGCAGAGATTAGAACACTTGTAGAGAGTGCTAGTGATAGCAACGTGTTTACTGATGCTGACCATACTAAGTTGAATGGTATAGAGGCAAGTGCAACTGCTGACCAAACTGCTGCTGAGATAAGAACTTTAGTAGAGTCAGCAACAGATTCTAATGTCTTTACTGATGCAGACCATACAAAACTAAATGCTATAGAAGCAGGTGCTACAACTGATCAGACTGCTAGTGAAATAAGATCTTTAGTTGAATCGGCTTCTGACAGTAACGTATTCACAGATGCAGACCACAGTAAATTAAATGCAATAGAAGCTTCTGCTGATGTAACTGATGCCACTAATGTAGATGCTGCTGGTGCTGTTATGAACAGCGATCTTGATACTAAAGGTGAATTATTAGTTGGAGATGGCTCTGGCGATCCTTCAGCCCTTTCTGTTGGACAAAATGGATATATCTTAACTGCTGATAGTACAGAAGCTACAGGTATTAAATGGGCTGCTAATGCAGGTGGAGGTGGAGGTGGTGCTATTGGTAATGTCGTTGAAGATACTACTCCTCAATTAGGTGGATCACTTGATGTTAACGGACAGGATATAGTCTCTACTTCCAATGGTGATATTGACTTAGATCCTAATGGCTCTGGTAAAGTTGTTGCTAAAGGTAATGCTACAAGAGGTTCTGGACAGCTTAAACTAAACTGTGAACAAAACAGTCATGGAATAATTCTAAAAGGTCCACCTCATAGTGCTGGTGCTAACTACACTTTTGTACTACCAGTTGATATACAAAGTGGTAAGTTTCTAACAACTGATGCTAATGGTCAAACATCTTGGGCTGCTATAGATTTAACTGCTTTAAGTGCATCTAATTTAACTTCTGGAACTGTACCTGATGCTAGGTTCCCTGCAACTTTACCTGCTCTATCAGCAGCTAATTTAACTTCTATACCAGCAGGTAATTTAACAGGCACAGTAGCAGATGCAAGGATCTCAGCTTTAACAGCATCTAAACTGACAGGTGCTTTACCTGCTATTGATGGGTCAGCTTTAACAGGTGTTGCATCTACAACTGGTGGTGGTGCGATCTACGAGAATAGTGCTACGATTAGTGCATCAAGAACAATCCCATCAGGGTCGAATGGTATGAGTGCAGGTCCTATTGCTGTAGCAAGCGGAATCACATTAACTGTCAGTTCTGGCAGCGTCTATACGGTAGTTTAATTATGGCTTTAAACATTAACGGCACTACTGGTATTTCTGGGGTCGATGGAAGTGTATCTGCACCTGCTGTAACTGGAACGGATAGCAATACAGGTATAACATTTCCTTCTGCTGACACTATCAAGGTTTCAACTGGCGGTGTTGAAAGAATGGAGATTGCAAATAGTGGAGTTACTATAGCAGGTGCTTTAACAGCTACATCATTTAGTGGTGACGGAGCAAACTTAACAGGTATAGATGCAGCAGCAGGATCAGTTTATGATACATTTCACGGACAAGGATTTAGTTCACAGAGTGGTAATGGTTATTATACCTCTGGTTGGGGTAAACCCGGTGGTCCGGGGGGAAGTTGGGCAAATGGCCCTAGCGGAAAATTAATAACAGAATCATCTGGAATATTCAGTTTTCCTTCTACAGGTATATATTATATTTCTCATCGTTTGCAGTTTTCAGGTCAAAATATAAATATGAGAATTGGGGGAAATAGAATATACGCAACTAATAGTAATGCAAACCCACCGACACATATGGTAGCAGAAGGGCAATGCAATATAAACTCTTTCAGCGGAACCAGTAATGGTTATGGTTGGGCAGCAGCATTTTGCGAATGTATTTTAAAAGTTACAAATACAACAAATGACAAAGTAGCATTTTGGTGGCAATCTTCTGAAGCTTCAAATATTGGATCTGGTGTGGGTAATATGGCTGTATTCTTCAAACTAGCGGATTTATAATTATGGATTATCAAACAGGAAGACCTAATCACATTGATGATTATATTCGTACTATTAAAAGCGGCCAATGGTTTGGTTGGTATGAAGGCGGAACAAAAGAAGGAGCATGGTGTGATGACACTAAAATGACCTACGCTAATTTAACAATTTTAGATGGTAGTACTAAACCTTCTGAAGCTGAAATAAATGCTGGATTAAAAGCAATGCAAGATGCTTGGGACGCACAAGAATATGCTCGTAACAGAGCAGACGCATACCCTAGCTTGGCAGATCAGCTAGATGACATCTATCATAATGGTATAGATGCTTGGAAAGCTACTATCAAAGTAACCAAAGACAAATATCCTAAACCATGACAGCAAAGATTAAACTAAACGCAGCATCAGGTGGTGGGTCTATAAGTATTCAAGCACCTTCATCATCTAGTAATAACAGGGTTATTGCCTTACCTGACATTGCAGATGGAACGCTTGTTACAAGTGAAAGTACACTTGATGCAACAAAACTTTCTGGGAATTTACCTGCATTAAATGGTTCAGCTTTAACAAATGTTAGTGCTGGTAAACTTCTTCAAATTAAACAAATAGTTAAAACTGATGTAGTTTCATACAGCGTCAATGCAGGATCTTTCGCAACTACTGATTCTAGTTTTAGCATAAGTATTACACCATCAAGTACTTCAAGTTTAATTCTTTTAGGAGGATTTATGAACCTTGCTGTATCTGGTAGTGTAAGTAACGTATCTATAGTGTATAGACGTGATGGCTCAACTATTTCTACAGCAGTAAATGGTTCTGGAACAGATACGCCTATTGGTGATGGTTCTGGTAATAGAAAACGAGTTACTTCAAGTGGAGTTAATACTGACCCTGCTGGTAATTGTTTTACCTTTTCACTTTTAGATAAACCCGCTACAACTTCTTCAGTAACTTATAGCTTTGGCGTGGGACATGGTTCTTCAAGTACAAGAACTATGTATATTGGTGAAGTTAATGGAGATACAAACAGTTCTTCCTTACAAAGAAATGCAAATGTTATAATCGCACAGGAGATAGCAGGGTAATGGCATACGATCACGAAGCTATTTACAAAGCATACGCTGGAACAGTTGTTTCTATAGATGATTCTGCTGGTGCATTTGATAAAGATGGTAAGTCTGTAACTCTTGAGCAAAGTAAAATAGATGCTGCACGAACTGAACTTAATACGGCTGCTGCTGCTGTTAAGTACAAAACTGATAGAACAACTGATGGTTCTACAACCTACGATACAATCGGAAATCAACTTGATATGTTGTATGCCGATATGCTCGCTGGTAAACTAGATACAACTGGAACGTGGGCTACCCACATCAAAGCGGTTAAAGACGCTAACCCAAAACCTAGTTAATTATGTCAGAGATCAAGGTAAATTCGATAAAAGGAGTAGGAGCTAGTGCTGCTGCTATTACTGTCAACAATACTGATGGAACGTGTACTGCCAATATTACAAACAGAACTAACAAAAATTTAATAATTAACGGAGCTATGCAAGTGGCTCAACGTGGTACGTCATCTACATCTGACGGGTTTCAAACTGTTGATAGATTTAGTACCGCTATGACGGGACAAGATGAAGCACCAACATATGCTCAAGTTGATGTTGCAAGTGGAACTACACCTTACACCTCTGGTTTTAGAAAAGCATTTAAAATTACAAATGGAAACCAGACAAGTGGTGCGGGTGCTTCAAATTTTCTTTTTTTGCATCATCAAATAGAAGCTCAAAATGTTGCTACAAGTGGGTGGAATTATACATCTGCAAGTAGTTTTATTACTTTAAGTTTTTGGGTAAAATCAAGCGTGGCTCAAAATTTTTATGGATATTTAAGAAGTAGAGATGGTACAGAACAAAGATATGCTTTTGAAACTGGATCTTTAAGTGCCGATACTTGGACAAAAGTTACAAAAACAATTTCTGGTAATTCAAATATTCAAATAGATAATAATAATGAGTCGGGATTAGGTGTTTATCTTGCACCTTTTTTTGGAACTACTTACACAGACTCAGGTGTATCTTTAAATGCTTGGAGTGCATACGCAAGTGGAACAAGAACACCAGATAATACTTCAACATGGTACACAACAAATGATGCGACATTTGAAATTACAGGAGTTCAATTAGAAGTAGGCAGCGTGGCAACAGATTTTGAGCACGAACCCGAATATGTCACTTTCACTAAATGCCAGCGTTATTTCCAATATTGGTGGCACGGTGTTAGATTCCCTTCTACAGCTTCTGCTAATCATGCTATTTATTATTTCCCTACACCCATGAGGGCAGCACCTACTGTTGTAAGAACAGGAGATCAATATGGCACATATGAAAGTGGTAGCACAACTGCAAATACTGTAAGTAATAGTCAATATAAATATTATTATTCTGGACTTTTAAGTTATGGTAATAGTAGTGGTGCATCCGTTGGAGGCTATGGCACCTGTTCTGCGGAGCTTTAAATTATGAATTACACTTACAAACTTTATAATATTCCTGATGATTTTAAAGGAATGGTTATGGAAAGTATTATTAGGAAAGAAGATGGAGCAATGATACCAAAAGACGAAGCAAACACCGACTACCAAGAGTACCTTGAGTGGGTAGCAGAGGGAAACACAGCCGAAGCTGCTGATTAGTGGAGATACCAGAGATAAATCTGCCTGATACAGATTATCTTGTACCACCTAGAACAATTTTTTATCCACCTGTGGCAGAGATTCCATATCTAGATCCAATTCTTTTACCGAGTCTGGAACAAGTTGAGTCGGGTCTGGGAGATCAGGGATCTTCTGCTGAAGAAGAAAAAGCATCTTCAACGGAGGAAGCGTTAAAACTAACACCAGAGACAATACCGACAAACCTGCCAATCCCCAAAGAAACTTTATCATCTGAATCTGTAGCTACTTTTAATATACCTTTTTTTGGTGAAATGCCTATACCTGCCCCAGAGGTTATAGC
>VMHT01114601.1_pt1 | contig 31456 bp, 23 predicted proteins | sample 4693611 | NCBI WGS metagenome assembly VMHT01 (sample SAMN12280063, study PRJNA550983) | marine metagenome | isolation source: seawater sampled from same location over 5 years 0.02-0.2 micron viral filtrate | place: USA: collected off the coast of southern California halfway between the port... ...
AAGTACCACTTAAGAAAAGAAGTTCATTTGAAGGTTCACCGCCGTCGTCAGGGTTACCGCCAGTATCCCCACCATCGGTAGTTCCATTTCCACTTACTGAAATACTGTCTAAATTGAGATATTCGGTACCCGAGTTGTTAGCCATGGCTACTTTCAGTTCTAAAGTGCTTCCGCTACCTATCGTTTCGGTCAGTGTTGCAGAACCAAAGTCTTCCTGTACCGTATTCGTTGCCCCTTCTGAAAGCGTAATAAGCTCGAATGCGCCACCATCTAATGAGTAAAATACATCGATGTAGTCTGTCGACTCAAAATTTCCACTTTGAGAAAGCACGGCATTTATGGTGATATCACCGGCACCAGATATATCGATAGACTCGCTCAACCAGACTACTTCACCGTCAGTATCACGTGCTTGCATTGCGCCGCTTTCAACACGGAACCAGTCTGAAGTGGCACTTAGCTCACTCGCTGACACGTCTACTGACCAACGATCAACACCTTCAAGATCAACAATTGCTCCCGCTGGGTCTGAGCCAGTTGCGCCCTTGCCTTGCAGTTCATTTGCTTCGAAGTCCTCTTGCCATACTGTATCTGCAGAGGCATTAATAGAAACAACGCCTAACGACAATGCGCCCGCCAACAACGCGTTGACTACCTTAGCTGATTTCCTCAGCTTATACTTTTGTGTGTTACCCTCATGAATCATTTTGCTTTCCGCTTTTTTGTATAAGGAAGGTATAAATTCTTATACATACGTATATACAGCAAGCACTTAATAAAAATAATAATATAAACGTCACAAACGTTAAAAATCAGAAACTTAGACGTTTAAAATAAACTTACTTATTGATTAACTCTGCTGAACTTTGGTACAGGGAAAGTTGATTTGTCACAATGCGTAAATGTTTCAGCTTTGAAATATTTTAGTGACTCGCCGTGGTGCATGTTACAGTTTTATGCACAAAAAAAGAGCGCCTAGTGGACGCTCTTTCAATTATAACTTTAGGACAAAAAGCGCTGGGTAAACGCCTTTTCGTTGTTGCCTATAACTGCTCGTTTAAGAAGGCGTTAAAGTCTGCCTGAAATGCAGATTTCAGCCGCATACACTGTTGAGACTCGTCCTGCATAATTTCGACACCGCGTGCCATTCCTTGATAGGTCTCGCTAATTGGCGCGTAGAACGCATTGGCCATTTCTAAGTTTTCAGCCGAACAGGTTGTTGAAACAAATTCCGGCATTCTGCTTACATGGTAATCAGGCATTTTTGCTAGTAGCGCGTCTTTATTCTTACTAAGCCACTCGTACAATAGCGTATGATCGTCTAAGTTACGTGCCACTCTCACCACCATATACATGGTATTTGCAGGCGTAATATCATCGGTAAGCGCTAAATCTAACATTTTAAAGACGGTCGCTTTGTCTTCAAAGTACATCGAATACACCAGCGTGCTTTTCACATTTGGCAACTGTGCTTTTTTAAAAGCCTCTACAATTGTATTAAACCATGTGCCCTGCTCGCCTTGTTCACTATTTCGCGTAGCAATTTCAATTGCTGTACCGGCAATACCGGAAGGAACACTGCTAGTATCTGCAAGGTACTGTTTCGCTATTTTAACGCTTTGTTCAACAAGTTGATCATTGTTCGAATGAGTACCCAGCAAGCTGTATAGCTGGTTACGCAGGCGGATGACATCTGCGTTATCCTGCTCACTTTGAGACAAGGTTAGCTTGTTTAACAAAGGCATATAATTTTGATTTAGAAGCTTTGCATATGCGGCTTTATTGTCTTCATTTACTAAATAACTAAACTCAGCTAACACCCCAACAGCCGCACGAATGACCGCAGGGTCATCATCTTTTGCCAAGCTATTAAGCACCTTCATCACGCTGTCTACACCTACTTGATCTGCGTTTAACAGCGCCTGGTAGTTGTATAGCACATTTTTCTTTTCACGCTTATTTAGCGCGTCAATGTTATTTAGCAGTGCGTTTAGCTGAGCTGGTTCAATTGACCAACGGAAGTAACCTGTTGCATTGTCATTAGGGTATACCCAGTCTGCTTCAGCAAGCTGAGGTAAAACTGTGGTTTCTTTATCAATAAAAACCACTTCGTTTAGTATTTTTCCGTTTGATTGATAAGTCAGCTTTAATGGAACTGCCCATGTCTTATCTTCCACGGTCGCGCCAGCAAGGTGAAAACGGGACTGGGTTAATTTGCCATCTTTTGAGATATGAATAAGTGGGTAGCCCGGCTGTTCCAAGTAGGCTTTCATCATGGCGCTTAAGTTGAAATCGGACACTTCATCGAGGGCGCGCCACAAATCATCTGCTACGGTATTACCCCAAGCATGGGTATTCATGTAGTTTTGAACGCCTTCACGAAACTTTTCTGTACCAATTAGCGATTCAATCATTTGTAAAATTGATTCACCTTTTGAGTAGTTCAAGCCCAACCCATCCATCACATCTGGCTGACTTTTCACTACCTTTTTAACAGGTTTCACCGTGGGACTAGCATCTGCACCGAATGCTCCCTCTTGTACTATGCGATCGGCGTAGTTCAACTCTGGATACAAGGTTTTCATGGTATGGCTTGCAGCCCAAGACGCAAACGCTTCGTTCAGCCATAGGTCATCCCACCACGCCATTGTTACCAAGTTGCCAAACCATTGGTGAGCAAGTTCATGCGCAATAACATTTAGCGGTCGTGAACGCTCTGTGACGCTTGGGTTATCTTCTAGCAGTAACAAACTATCGCGATAGGTAATTAAACCTACGTTTTCCATTGCACCGTGGGTAAAGTTGGGTACGGCAACAAAATCCATTTTTTTATAGGGGTACTTGATACCGAAAAAATCTTCTAGCGAGGCTAGGATTTCTGGGATGTGTTTGATAACAAATTTGGTTTTATCGGCATACCCTTTTGGAACGTATATTTTTCCTGGCACCGACAGCCCAGAAATTTCAGCACTATCAAAAGGCCCTACGGTATAGGCAATAAGATAAGTCGGCATGGGCTTAGTTTTTTCAAACACTACGGTTTTTATGCCGTTTTCCACTGTCACCTTTTCAACAGGTGTATTACCCACTATTTCCTGATGTTCAGGAGAACTGATGGTCATTTGATAAGGAATTTTGAAGTTTGGCTCATCAAAACTTGGAAACGCTTTTCGCGCATGCATATCTTCAAACTGGGTAAATATATAGTTGGTCTCTTCAAAACGTGACAGATACATGCCATCTGAAGACGTGTTCACTTTCCCTTCAAACGTAATCTCTAACGTATACTTCCCAGGCGCAATCTCATCTTGCGATTCGCCCCAATTGATGTCGTATTCTCCAATCGTAACATTTAGAGGAAAGCTGCTGCTTCCAGACACTAAACGCGCAGAAGTTACGGTCAAATCTTGCTGATAAAAGCCCACTTTCTTAGTTGGGGTTTTAACCGTTACATCAATATTCGTTTTTCCAGAATATGTAGGGTTATCAGGGTCTATATTTAAGTGAATGCGTTGAAAAGTGGGAGCGATTGTTGACGGTAAGCGGTATTCAACATCAGCAAGTGTCTTTTTCGCGGGTGATACGACTGCAGATGCAGTTTGCGCTTCTTGCGCCACTACTGCCGTTGTCGATAGCGATGTGAATGCAAAAACACTCGCAACCACACCAGCTAGTGTAGATAGTTGTTTCATTATGGTTTATCCATGTTATGGGAAAATCCCTATATTCATCCATGGGTAAGAATAAATATCAAAAAGGGCCTTAGCAATCTAAAGCCCTTTTGGCATTGGTTCAAATTGTTACTATTCATGTCAACCGCAAGAATTGTGCATTTCAGCGTACATTGACTCTGGCGATTTATCTTGTTTCTGCTTCGCTGCCTGCTGACAGCTAAGTCGATTGAATAAGCCAGTAACTCTAGAAATGGTATCGTCGCAACTGCATTTGCATTTGCTTAACTTGCTGAACTAAGGCTTCACAGTTATCTACCACTTCTTTTGCATAGGTAGTATTGGCATTGCCCACCTGTTGAATACTGCTTACCCCTTTATTAACATCGTTAGCAACCTCTGTTTGTCCTTCAGCCATTGTGGCAGCGTCTCGGTTTAACGTTGTGATGCGTGCAACAGCGTCAAGCGCCTGCTTTAACGAATCGCCAGCATGTTTTGTGGTGTCCACGGTTTTATAGGCGGTTTCTTTATTTTGCTGCATTTTTTCAGAAGCCACGCGGCTACCTTGCTGAAGGCGTTCAATCATATTGCGAATTTCTTCCGTGGAAGACTGCGTTCTGCTTGCTAGCGAACGGACTTCGTCAGCGACAACGGCAAAGCCACGTCCCTGCTCACCAGCGCGAGCCGCTTCAATAGCTGCATTAAGCGCAAGTAGATTCGTTTGCTCCGCGATATTCCTGATAACTTCCATTACACCGCTAATTTCTTCACTTGCCTGAGCCAACTCAGTGATAACCTGTACTGACGCGTCCACATCGCTTGCCTGAGACTGGATGTCTTTAATGGTTTGCGCCAAAACGCTTACGCTGTTTCGCGTATCTTGATCGGCAGCGTGTGCCGCTTCACTTGAACTGCGAATGGTTGACGACACAGTTTGTGCATTCTGCTGCATTAACGAAATGGCGTTATTAATTGACTCCGTTTCTCGGCTAAGTTGTGAAACGGTATCTTTGGATTGCAACGCTGTTGCATTTAACCTTTCTGACTTTGCTAGCATGTGGTCGGTGGCTTCGTCCACACTCTGCAACGTGTCTTGTAACTGGCTAAGAAGCCCATTAAACGCTCTTGCCATGGTGCCAAACTCGTCGCTTCTTGATGCCTGAAAACGGAACGTTAAATCTCCCTCACCAGAAGACAAGTTGTTTACTACCCCAATGAATTCTTCAAGTGGCTTGCCAACAATATACTTAACGAGCAACCAAATGGTGATCAAAATTCCCACGCTCGCCAATACGATTTTAAGTACAACAACCAACACAGAGCTTCGAACCATAGCCGATTTTTCTGACGTCGACGCCACTAATATAATATCGTACCCCCAAGGCGAAAACGGTACCACTTCTACAACCCAGTCATCATTAGGTTGAAGGGCGTTGGCCACCTGCCGATCATTCACATGTGCGGAATGCATGCGAATGTTACCTTTTGCATCACGAAGGGCAACAAAGCCTTCTTTTAGCACGTGACTTTGCTTAATGGCCTGCTCTAAGACGTTAAGGTCGGCTGAGTATCCCACATACCAGATGCCCACAACGTCACCACTGCTGTTAAACATTGGCTCGTAACCTGTTAAATAAGGGCTACCCAAAATATCAACCGCACCGTAATACGCTTCCTGCTGATTAATCTTTTTGATCGCCTTGCCATCAGGGGCCAACTTAGTGCCAATCGCCCTCTCGCCATTTTTAATGACATTGGTACTCACGCGAATATAGTCGTCTCCTGTTTTACTAAAAAGCGTGGCTGTGCCTCCCATTACGCTTGTCAGGTTATCGACCAAATCGAATGTGTTGGCTTGCTCCGCATTGCCCAACCTAAGCTGCCGAGCCTGTGTATTTTTAACGGTAACAATATCGGTTTGATTAGGCTCACCGATTGCCTCACCTCGTTGTTTAAGCAACGCCATACTGCTTTTGACGCGTTCAAGCATGATAGAGTCAGTCACAGTAAGAATATTCACTAAACGATCGGCGGTGTTCTTCTTTTGCTCTTGAACAAGGGTTGAAACATTTGAGGAAGTGGTGATAACCGTTGCCACGGCAACAATTAAAGCGAACAAAGCGATAACAGCAGAAATAGAAAATAGAAACTTTCTTTGAATGGACATTTATCATCTCGATATGTAGACGTTTAATACAAAGCCATTCCGTTGCGCTTTCTAACCTCGGCCTTAAATTTTTTTACCAAACAGCACAACGGCTTGAGGCAGCAATCCCTTTATATTAATTTAGGCAAAAATTACGTAAGAGCAAATTATCCAAACGTTTATATTTTAAAAAAGTTGTCCAATTAACAACCGATTATCAGTCTGTGCTACTTCATGGTCACCTTTGTGCCAACAATTTTCAGTGCCGGTGCACCTCGAATTAAGGCATTCCTTGCAAACTGTCCGTGACAAGAAGGACATATTCCTTCTTCATGAGTAAAGTCCTCAACTATTCTCTCTTTAAAGCATTTAACCAACGCGCCTTTGCCGCCTTTTCGATATTTAAATAGCTGGAATTTGCACTTGGAGCAATAAATTTGCACGGTTCTGACCGGCCCTTTTGCATTAGGTTTTGCCATAATTTCTCTTTGTATGTTTTAGGATCCTTCAAATTTCACCTTTTGTCGAAATGCGACAAATTGTAAATCTCGGTTATACTTTCATGAGGGCGCGTCGCCCTTGGGTACAAACCACTAGCATGCTTGCCTCGATGTTAGCGAGTTAAGAACGAAGGTAATATCAATGAAGATAGTTGCAGCCCTGTGCTTTTTAATGTCTGCGCCGATTTATGCCGGTACAGCCGTGATAATAAATGCCAACAACAATTCTGGGATCGATATCGATACCGTCAAGAAAATATATCTGGGAAAAGTAAAAGCATTTCCCGATGGAAGTCGCGCAATTCCCCTTACCTTCGAACAAGGTAATAATATCAGAGACGCTTTTAATAATAATGTGCTTGGAAAATCTGAATCACAATACTCTGCATTCTGGTCGAAGCTTGTGTTTACTGGCAGAGGCACACCACCTGAAATGATAGCAACTGAGGATGAGATGTTAAATCTTGTCGCGACCAACCCCAATACCATAGGTTTTGTGGATGAAGGTAAAGTTGATGGCACGGTAAAAGTTGTCGGTACATTTTAGGGCCTGCTGTTGTTTAATATTCAGCAAAGACCAACAAGCCCTGGTTATGTAAACTAGGAACAATTGGCGACGCCTTGTCTAAATGCGTCGCCCTTTTTAGGCGTCTAGCTTCAATCAGGAAGTGTCGAAAGATAGTTAATGTTTGCAAAAGCCATTATGACATCTTTGGCGAAGTCGACCCTAGGATGACGAAGCGCTCCCTTTTTCCACACTAAATAAACATCATTTTCTGGGCCTGGCTTGCCCAGCGCGACCAATTCGCCTTTTGCAATACCTTCTTTACATAAGTAGTCAGGCAAAACGGAATAACCAATTCCCGCTTTGATAATACTACTTATTGCTCTTATATCGGGGCAAACAGCCGCGACAGGCGACTCACACGCGGCATTAAATACCTCCGAAAAGTATCGCCGAACAAGCGGCAACTGTTCATCATACGTCACTACTTTATGTTGGTTGAGTAGCGCTGCCGATATTTCTCTTTCTCCCAGCAACCTTCCCTGCACACGGTTCATCACTAAGATTAAGCGCTCTTTATCTAACTTCTGATATTCATACACCGCGTCAGTGGGCTCAGAGGCCGTAATGGCAAGCTCCGCTACATCGTTCTCCAACAAATGATAAATATTACTTTTGTTGCCGGTATGGATCACTAAATTCACTTTATCGGCCTGAAGCAAGTTAGCGAGTGCCGGACCTGCCACCAGACTGAGGTACTCCGCAGGTCCTGCAAGGTGTAACGTGCCGTGATCGGTGGAAGCACGACTGCGAATAGAAGCCACTTTCTGCTCTAACGTATCAATGTGACTGGCGACCTGCAGCGCCAAGTCATCAGCGATAGCCGTTGGCTCAACGCCTCTCGCTTTTCTTATGAACAACTCTTTACCGACAATATTCTCCATGGCCTGTATGTGAGAAGTGACCGCTGGCTGAGACATATGAAGGCGAGCTGCAGCACGTGTAATGTTGCCGCTTCGATAAACTTCTACAAAGGTTTTTAACTGTGTTAAGTAAGACATAATCCCTACCCATCAGATTTTTGATGACTTGTCACAATTTATCTGACTTCTCGATGTAAGCCAACCTCTCTAAGATACACGCACTTTCTAATGCGACAGGAACTGCACATGAAATCAGCATCATCAATTTTATCGCTCGCCATTATTGCGGGTTTATCGCAGTCGGCCTATGCGGCAGACGTTAAAGCTGCGAATGCCAGTAAAGGCGAAATACTTGTACTACTTTCAAGTGAAAATGTAATGCAACTTGCAGATGGAAAAACAGAGCCTACAGGCTATTACCTTAACGAGTTTGGTGTGCCGGCAAAAGCATTGGTAGACGCAGGCTACAAACTGGTATTGGCCACGCCAAAAGGCAATGCGCCTTCTGTAGATAAAAAGTCAGTAATACCGCAATACTTTGATGGCGGCGAATCGCAAATGCGAGACATTCAAACATTTGTAGCGTCAATAGAAGGCATTGATGACACGCTGTCATTGAGCGAAGTGATTGGACAAGGGCTGGAAGAGTTTGAAGGCGTATTCATTCCAGGCGGTCATGCACCGCTTATCGACCTGGCAAACAATCCTCAAGTGGGTGAAATTTTGTCTCACTTTCACAATGAAGGAAAACCTACTGCCGCTATCTGCCATGGCCCAATCGCCTTACTTTCTGGGCAATCTAACCCGCAGGCATTTGAACTGGCATTGAAATCCGGTGAGCAAGCCTCATCTGAGAGTTGGATTTATGATGGCTACAAAATGACAATCTTCTCCACACCGGAAGAGGCCTATTTTGAAAGCACGTTAAACGACGCAACGTTATTGTACTACCCAGCAGACGCCATGGCGCAAGCGGGTGGCAAGATGGAATTCAAAGAAATGTGGGCGCCCAATGTAGTAGTAGACCGTGAGCTTATTACAGGCCAAAACCCGTTTTCTGATGAACTGTTAGCTGAAAAGCTTTTACAACAGTTAAATTCACAATCTAATTAAGGACAGGCAACACTATGCTTAATTTTACGTTTAAGAATCAAACCGAAATTTTGTTCGGCAAAGGGCAACTAAGTGAAGTGTCTTCACGTTTGCCGAAACAAGCAAAAGTCCTCTTCCTCTACGGTGGCGGCTCAATTAAGAAAAATGGTATTTACGATAAAGTAACGACTGCATTAGCAGGTGCTGAAGTCATTGAGTTTCAGGGTGTTGAACCAAACCCAGAATTTGAAACACTGATGAAAGCTGTGAATGTCGCCCGTGAAAATGACGTGAACTTCATTCTTGCGGTTGGCGGTGGAAGTGTTATTGATGGCGCGAAATTCGTAGCTGCTGCCGTTAACTTTGCAGGCGATCCGTGGGACATACTTGTTAAAGGTGCAGCATTTAAAAATCCATTACCTATTGGCGCAGTACTTACTTTACCTGCGACAGGGTCTGAGAGTAACGGTAACTCGGTAGTAAACAGAAAAGAAACGTCGCAAAAACGCGCGTTTTCTTCTGAAACAGTTCAGCCTGTTTTTGCCGTACTTGATCCTGAGTTCACCTATTCACTACCACCACGTCAAGTATCGAACGGCGTGGTTGATGCTTTTGTTCACGTGATTGAGCAATACCTTACCTACCCTGTAAACGCACCGCTTCAAGACCGCTTTGCAGAAGGAATTTTACAAACCTTAGTTCAAGAAGGTCCTAAAGCGTTAGCGACGCCTGAAGATTACGATGTGCGTGCAAACGTAATGTGGTCAGCAACAATGGCGCTTAACGGATTAATCGGTAAAGGTGTACCGCAAGACTGGGGCACACATATGATAGGTCACGAACTTACTGCGTTACACGGTTTAGATCACGCCGTGACCCTAGCAATTGTTCTACCGTCGTTAATGTTCGTGCAGCGTGACAAAAAGCAGGAAAAAATTCTGCAGCTAGGTGAGCGCGTGTTTGGCATTCAGGAAGATGACAAAGAAAAGGCCATTGACTTAACCATAAAAGCGGTTCAGGACTTTTTTGAAACTATGCAGGTTAAAACTCGCCTGTCAGACCACAACATTGAAAAGTCTGCCATTGATGGGCTAATCGAGAACCTTGAACGCAACGGCTTAACAGCGCTTGGCGAGCATGGTGACATCGATCTTGCTAAAGCCCGTGAAATTCTAACTCTTGCGGCATAACCCCTAGATTTTAAAGCACTCAGCCTTCGCTGAGTGCTTTTGTGTTTATTTAAAAAGAGAGAAATATGACTGCATTATTTGAACAATTTTCGTTAAAAGACGTGACGCTTCGCAATCGTATTGCTGTGCCTCCTATGTGCCAATACTCTGCAGAAGATGGGTTTACAAACCAGTGGCATGAAGCAAACTACCAGTCATTTGCCCGAGGCGGTGCTGGATTGGTTATCGTTGAGGCAACCGCCGTCTCGCCAGAAGGACGTATCACGCCAAATTGCTTAGGTATTTGGAAAGATGAACACGTTAGTGGCTTAAAAAATGTTGCTGATCGTATAAAAAGCCAAGGCGCTGTTGCTGGAATTCAAATTGCACATGCCGGGCGCAAAGCGAGTGCTAACCGCCCTTGGGAAGGTGATGACCACATTCAGCCAAGTGAAGAAAAAGGGTGGCAGCCTATTGGACCTTCGGCAGAAGCCTTTGGGGCACACTTACCTGTTACGCCTACAGAAATGACCAAAGCCGATATTGAGCGTGTTAAGAGTGACTTTGTGAAAGGTGCCCAGCGCGCGCTTGAAGCTGGATTCGAGTGGCTTGAACTGCATTTTGCCCACGGTTATTTGGCTCAAAGCTTTTTCTCGAAGCACGCCAATAAGCGTACCGACGAATACGGCGGTGATGCGCAAGGCCGTGGTCGATTCTTACTTGAAACACTGAGCGCAGTGCGCGCGGTTTGGCCTGAAAACCTACCGCTTACAGTACGCTTTGGCGTTATCGAATACGATGGTGATGACGAACAGACGTTGAGCGAGTCTATCGAACTTGTAAAACAGTTCAAAGAAATTGGTACTGATTTCGTTAGCGTTAGCGTTGGCTTTAACACACCTGATGCGAATATTCCTTGGGGCCCGGCTTTCCTTGCTCCAATTGCGAAAAAGGTACGTGATGAAGCCGGGATCCCGGTTGCTACAGCTTGGGGAGTAGACACACCAGAGCTCGCCAACGATACCATTGAAAACCAACAACTTGACGTTGTTATGGTAGGTAGAATGCATCTTACTAACCCACACTGGTCTTACTTTGCAGCGAAAAAGCTAGGCGTTGAAAAACCATCTTGGGTCATGCCTGCACCATATGCACACTGGTTGGAGCGTTACGCACCATCAGACGAAAGGTAGTTATTGACTTTACAGGCAGCAGTGCTTTCGAGCACTGCTGTGTTTTTCCTCGTCTTTTGCCAATAACGTATAACGTTGCGTCTCTGCACTTGCTTTTTTCCAAGTTAGGTTTAAGGTTGCTATAAACCTCCTTCAAGATTTGGAAGAATGCAGGTTAAAGATTTTTTTTCCTCATCAGCAAAGCTTGCTGATCTAACGTCACTCCGAAGGCGCCGTGTCATTCAAATAAGCGCGGTAACAGGCTTCGGGCTTTTCGCTTCGTCTCTGGTCGCGAGAGGCATAACTTTTGATATCTTTTTACTGGGCTTGTTCTCATTAATCGTCACTGGCTCGCTCGCATACAAGTATTACGTTACCACCAGCAGTTACCTACTTTTAGGCGCTATGTCGTCAATGCTGTTTGCCCTATCCGCAACAGGTGCAGGCGTATTTGACATCGCCATGATTGGCTACCCTGGCGTCATCATATTTGCGGCTTTATTAGGTGGAATTGCCCTATTTAGCACCGTTTTATCTTTAGTGCTTCTACAGTGCATTACGCTTACGTGGTTGATAATGCACGATGTGGTAACACCAAACCCGCCTATTTTGAGCTGGTCTCACGTGCTCTTCATCATGGTTATTTACGTTATTACGGGCTTCAGCGTTTTTATTTTGATACAGGATATTCGTCGGCTTATGCAGTCACTGCAGCAAGAGGTGTCTAAAGTTGAGCAAAATAGAGCACATATCCAGCACTTAGCACATCACGATCCGCTCACAAACTTGCCAAATAGGATTTTGGGCGAGCGACTTTTCAACGAAAAGCTACGCGAGAGTGAAGAAAAAGGGCTTCAGCTCGCGCTGCTGTTCATAGACTTAGACAACTTTAAACCCGTGAATGACGCTCTTGGCCATGCTGCGGGCGATCGGTTTCTTCAAAAAATATCTCAAACCATCACCGACCACCTATCCACAAAGCAAAGTTTAATACGCTTCGGTGGCGATGAGTTTATTGTGTTGGCGCCAGAAATATCAGACAAATCTGAAATCGATGACTTATGTAAGAACTTAATTACGTGGTGTTCGAACGAATTCGAAGTGCTGCAAACCAAAGTGGTAGTATCGGGTTCAATTGGTGTAGCACAAGCGCCTTACGACGGAATTAAATTTAAACAGCTGTGCCGAAAAGCTGATATTGCCATGTACGAAGCGAAACGCAACGGTAGAAATAGATACGAATACTATGACGTGCGCTTTGACGAAGAAAACGATGAAAAATTCACACTTATTCAGCGTTTGCGCCCGGCTGTACAGGCCAATGAATTCGAGGTGTACTACCAACCGTTGATAGACCTTGCCTCTAACGAGGTTCAAGCAGTAGAGGCGCTTTTGAGATGGCCTCAGAAAGACGGCTCAATGATATTCCCCGACAAGTTCATACCTTTAGCGGAAAGCAGTGGCTTGATCATCCCTCTTGGTGCTTGGGTATTAAACCAGGCTTGTGAATTTTGCGCTAAACAGCATGAGAACGGTCATACTAATCTTACGGTTGCCGTAAACTTATCCTTTGCACAATTCAAAGATGGTACGCTCCCCGCTGTCGTTGAGCAGGCATTGCAAAATTCACAATTAGCACCGCAATTTTTAGAGCTGGAGCTAACTGAAACCATACTCGCGGATGAAAATGGCACCACTGGCGAACAACTCGAAGCGATTAAATCGTTAGGCGTGCACTTTGCTATTGATGATTTTGGTACCGGTTACTCTAATTTAAATTATCTACAGACATTTAGCGCTCGCAAACTCAAAATAGACCGCATTTTTATCAACACCTTGGGCATTGGGGAAAACGACGCACCTTTAGTTGCAGCAATAATCAGCATTGCCGACAGCCTTGGCATGAAAGCGGTAGCTGAAGGTATTGAAAGTAAACCCGCTTTAGAAAAGCTAATAAAAATGGGATGTGACTTGGGGCAAGGCTATTATTGGAGCAAGCCACTCCCCGCGCCCGAGATAGAACGATTTTTAAGTAATCATCCAACAAAGTAACCACTTACACTAAAAATTCGGAAATGTTCCGTTGTGAAGGCACCGTTTTAGAAGCTCATGATATTTCAAACGGACATTTTCATGCCGATGGCTTAACGCAGCATTGGATTACTGAAAAAATAACAATCTGCCTAAATCGAAAAACGCTAAAACCCGTGATACGTCACAAACTCTTCGTTGTCGGCGCGAGTTGAGCGAACCTCGTTTGCAGCGAACTCTGGGTCTGGATAGCCCAAGGCTATGCAAATCATAATGGCCTCATCATCAGGGATGTTAGCGTGCTTGTGTACTACATCGGACTGCATAATGCCCTGACCATTGATAACACAACCAAGCCCTAAGTCCCATGCAGCTAGCACAATGCCATACGCCAGCGACCCTAAACCAAACTGGGTGATCCCTGCTGGCTCTAAAGCCTTGTCATAGGTAAGCACCAAAGAAACGGGCGCATCAAACTGCCTAAAGCCGCGCATCATCCAATCCATACGCTTTTCCTTGTCTTCTCGGGTTATTCCCATTACGTCGAACAGCTGTATGGCTACATCAATTTGACGCTGACGGTGAATCCCCTCGTAGTCCTCTTTGTATGGAAAGTCTCGAACGTGCGGTTTACCTTCAAGTGTATTTTTGGTGTTGCCTTCACGAATTTTATCAAGCACGTCGCCTGTTACTGCATGAATTTTCCAGGTTTGCGTGTTATAGGACGATGGCGCCCACTTCGCTGCGTTGATAATCGCGTCTACTGTTTCCTTAGTAACAGGCTGTTTAGTGAACCCTCTAACACTCTTTCTTGATGCTGCAAACTCGGCAAAATTCATACACTTCCTTAAACGCGGTAATTGAACTTGTTAAGTTAGAGTAAACACGACGAGTTTGCTCTTCAATAGGCGGCAAACTTAATTCAGATTGTTTGTTTTTATAGATATATATAGAAGTTTGTAAACCCTTTCATTTAGCAGTGCGTAGCAAAAGCATGTCATGAGTCAGGCACACATGATGTTTATGGAAGTTTGGCTTTCGAAAGAAGCATACGAAAGGAGTTTTATAATGGCTAAGAAACCGCAATTAACCACGTCGGCAGGCGCCCCCGTAGTAAGTAACGAAACCACTAAAACAGCAGGAGAGCGCGGCCCCGCCCTCTTACAAGATTATCAACTAATCGAAAAGTTAGCGCATCAAAACCGCGAACGAATTCCAGAACGTGTCGTTCACGCGAAAGGCTGGGGTGCACAGGGCACATTTACGGTCACGCACGACATTACCGATTACACATGCGCTGACTTATTCTCAGAAGTGGGTAAACAAACTGAAGTATTAAGCCGGTGGTCTACGGTAGCAGGAGAATCAGGCGCAGCTGATACCGAGCGTGACGTGCGAGGCTTTAGCTTGAAGTTTTACACACAACAAGGCAACTGGGATATGGTAGGTAATAATACTCCTATCTTCTTCATTCGCGATGGATACAAGTTCCCTGACTTCATTCGTACGCAAAAACGTCATCCGAAAACTAACCTGCGCTCACCAGAAGCCATGTTCGACTTTTGGGCTGCACAGCCAGAAAGCGTGCATCAAGTTACCATTTTAATGTCGGACCGTGGTATTCCGGTGTCACCTATGCACATGAACGGCTATGGCAGCCACACTTTCAGCATGTGGAATAAAGAAGGCAAGCGTCATTGGGTGAAGTTCCATTTCAAAACTCAACAAGGCATTAAAAACTACACCAATGAAACGTCTGAAAAAATCATTGGAAGCACTCGGGAAAAATATCAAGAAGAGCTATATAACGCCATTGAAGAAGGCAATTTCCCAAAATGGACAATGTACATTCAGGCCATGCCAGAAGAGGAAGCAGGACAGCAAAGCTATAACCCGTTCGACCTAACCAAGGTGTGGCCGCACGATGACTATCCGCTTATTGAAGTTGGCGAACTGGAAATGAACAGAAATCCAGAAAACTACTTTCAAATGATAGAAAACGCAGCATTCAGTCCGTCAAATGTTGTCCCTGGTATTGGCTTTAGCCCTGACAAAATGCTTCAGGCTCGCATATTTTCTTATGCTGATGCCCATCGCTATCGTTTGGGCACACACTATGAAGCACTCCCCGCTAACGCGCCGAAAAATAGCAAGGTAAACCACTATCACAAAGACGGCGCGATGCGCTTCTTTACCAATGATTTTGGTAACCCTGACGCCTACTATGAGCCCAATCAATACGAAGGTCCGGTGGCTGACTTTTCAGTGAAAGAGCCTCCGCTTCGCATTGATGGAGACGCTGATAGATATCATCAAGATGAAGCAGATGTGGATTACGTGCAGCCGCGAAAACTGTATGAGATGTTTTCTGATGATCAAAAAGAACGGCTGTATAAAAACTACGCTGCCGCAATGGGCCCGTGCTCAGATAGCGTAAAAGAGCGTTGGTACGCCGTGCTAGAAAAGGTACATCCAGACTACGCCGCAGGCGTACGAAATGCGGTAGAAAGCTTAGATACCGACGTAAATACGGTACCGATTACTGAAAATACCCCTATCGAAGATAGCTAAACGCTATTGTTGTAAGGTATCGCGGCCCAGCAGTTTTCTCTTACTGGAATCTGCTGGGCTCCACAATTTAACAAACATGGCATATTTTTAATACTTGCCTAAAACACATCTAACTGATGATAAAGAGACTTCTGTCATCAAAATATGCTCATTGAACTTTAGAACAAAACTTGTCGAGTAAGTTTGCGAGATTGAAAATTGTGGCTTACGTTTAATGTATCTAAACGTTTATAGCGCTATGTATGTCGTTATTTAAGAAGTCAAAAACAGAACAATCCACCTCTCGCCAAGCTCCATGGAAAATAGCCATAATCGATGATGAAGAAGGCGTACATGAGGTCACTAAACTCACTCTGCGGAAATTTAATTTCGAAAAACGCGGGGTTGAATTTCTATCAGCTCACAGTGGCGCTGAAGGCCTAGCACTTTTCAAAGCAAATCCAGACATCGCTCTCGCTTTCGTTGATGTGGTGATGGAAACTGACGATGCGGGTTTGAATTTGGTTGATGCCATTCGCAACCAGCTCAATAACCATACCGCCCGCCTTATTCTGCGAACAGGTCAACCTGGTCAGGCGCCGGAAGAAGAGGTAATCAGGCGTTACGACATAAACGACTACAAAGCCAAAACTGAATTATCATCGCTTAAACTTAAGTCTTGTGTGTACACAGCAATAAGGTCGTATCGGGATATTCAGACTATTGAGCAAGGTAAGCGCGGTATGGAAGACGTTTTAAAATCCTCGTCTTCCGTTTTAGCAAGCCAGTCTTTAGCCCAATTTGGCACCGCAGTGTTGAAACAGACACTTACACTGCTTAACCTAAACAACTCTGTACTCTACTTGTCTACTCAGCACACCGACTTATATGGCGATACGACCATGACGGTGCTAGGTGCCAGCGGCGATCTAGTTGGATTATGCGAACCAGGAATTTCTAGCCGAATTCCTGAAACCATCGAAGAAGAAATCAAACAAGTCTTAGAAAGCAAAAGTCACTATCAGTCTAAAGATTTATTCATCGGCTACTACCCTACTGGAGAAGATAGCCACAACATCTTGTATGTTAAGTTAGATCATCCACTGGATGCTCTGCAGCGCAAGACCTTAGAGATGTTTGCCTCTAATGTGGCGGTAATATTCCAAAATCTCACGCAAAAAGAAGACATACAAAAAACCCAAAAAGAACTCATTATGGTGCTTAGCGACGCAATCGAAATGCGGAGTAAAGAGACCGGTGGCCATGTGAGAAGGGTCATTCTTATGACCGAATTTCTCTCTGAAAAGCTTCACATGAGCCGAGAGTTTATTGAGACCATACGGTATTCAGCCGCACTTCATGACGTGGGTAAAATTAGCATTCCTGAAACTATTTTACATAAGCCGGGCAAACTCGACCCAGAAGAATGGCAGATCATGAAGACCCATGCACAAAAAGGCTACGAGCTACTTGCGGGATCTGATCGCATCGTTGCTAAAATGGGCGCCATCATTGCGAAAACGCATCATGAGCGGTGGGATGGTCAAGGTTACCCTGAAGGATTAGCTGGAGACGACATTCCCGTGGAGGGTCGTATTATGGCAATTGTCGACGTTGTCGACGCATTGCTATCTAAGCGCTGCTATAAACCGGCATGGAGTCCTGAGGAAGTAAAAGCCTATCTTCATGAGAATTCCGGGAAACAATTCGATCCGCTAATCACCCACATTATGATAGAGCACTTCGACAGGATCCTTGAAATCCGAGCCACAGAACCGGACGAAGATGAATGAAAGAATCGCTAGAACTAATCTTATTACGCGTTAGCCAAAGCGCAGATATTGATAAAGGTGAATTAGACGTTGCTTCTAGACTTATTATCAACTCGGTGTGTGAGGGTTTGCAAATTACTCGAGCTGGCATTTGGTTGTATGATGAAATGCAAACACTGGTCCAGTGCACATTGCTCATTGATAAGGGTAATGACCTGGACCACGAAAGCTTAGTGCTTACCCGAAAAGACTTTCCTCACTATTTCGAGGCGCTAGATTCAGAGAGAACCATTGCGGCCCACGACGCATTAACAGATGTTGCAACATTTGAATTTGCAGAAGTATATTTAACGCCGCTTGGAATTAGCTCTATGCTTGATGTCCCTATTCGCCACCGCGGCAAAATGATTGGGATAATTTGTTGTGAACACCAAGGCAAAGCCCGTGAATGGCATGCCGATGAAGTTGTATTTGCGGCATCACTGGCAGACCTTTACGGGCGTGCAGTGAGTGCAAATGAGCGCGCAGATTACGAGCAGAGGCTAATTGAGGCCAACCAAACCCTTGAGCAAAAAGTAATAGACCGCACGGCTGAACTTGAGGCCGCACAAGAAAAGCTCGTCGAGTCAGAAAAAATGGCAGCGTTAGGAAATCTAGTCGCAGGCATTGCTCACGAAGTTAATACGCCGTTAGGCATTGCACTTACCTCCGTCAGTAACTGCAAAGAAGAACTAAAAGGCATCTATCGAGACTTCGAAAACGATGAATTAACCGAGCAGGGTTTTAAAGACTTCGAAGCTATTTGCTCTGAAGGGCTAAACTTGGCTGAAACGAGCCTGATGCGGGCAGCGAATTTAGTACAAGACTTTAAGCGCACTTCTGCTGACCAAACGTCGTTAGAAATAGAAGAAATTGCATTAGACGAATATATCCCTAGAGTCTGTAACCCTTTAAAACCCATGCTTCGCAAAGAACAAGTTGAGCTAAGCATAGACGTTACGCCCAATTTGGTGATAACCACCTGTCCCGGCATTATTGCCCAATTGCTAACAAATTTAATATCGAATGCTCAGCGTCACGCTTTTGGTCCATCGGTAAATAACGACGTGAATAGAGTGAGTGTGAGCTGCAGTAAAAATGTCAAAGGCATTGTGATTAGCGTACAAGACAATGGCAAAGGTATACCAGAGGCGCTTCACAAGAAGGTATTCGAGCCATTTTACACCACAGCTCGTGATAAAGGCGGTACAGGGCTGGGCCTAAATATTTTATACAACTTAGTACGACAAAAATTTAACGGTGAGATTGACTTAACATCAACCCCTGGAGAGGGAACGAAAGTAACCGTCTGTATTCCGGTTGAAGACTAGCGTGCCTCTCATTTTCCACTACCTATACCCTGCGTTATAAATTCCCTGTGCAGCGCGCGACATTATTAAAATGTCGCCCTCACGACAGACCTGAAATCAAAGGCTGGGCAAGCTAAATACAAAAGCATAACAAGACATGTAGAAATGCAACTTTCACAATGGCGAAGTTCCGGCCACTTTTTAAACGTCGACGATCAGCAAGTTTTTTATAAAACAGAAGGCACAGGACCAGTACTATTACTCGTTCACGGATACCCCACCGCAAGTTTTGATTGGGCTAAAATATGGCCAGCACTTACAAACAAGTATCAATGCGTGACGCTCGATATGCCGGGGTTTGGTTTTAGCGATAAGTCACCAAAAAAATACTTAATTAAAGAACAAGCAGACACGATAAGTGAGGTAATAAGGCATTTAGGTATTACAAGTGCCCATGTTCTATCTCATGATTACGGTGATACGGTTGCGCAAGAAATGATGGCGCAGCAACTGGAAAACAACCCTGCCTTTCGCATCGAATCGCTGCACTTACTTAACGGTGGCCTTTTTCCTGAGACACATCGTGCTCTGCCCATTCAAAAGCTGCTGCTCTCTCCAATTGGTGGTCTACTCATTCGCTTTTTAAACAAAAATGCAATTCGAAAAAGCATGCACAACATATTTGGCCCAAACACACCTCCTTCAGATCAAGACATCAATGATTTTTGGATACTTATCAGTACAAATGATGGTCACAAATACATGCACTTGCTTTTGGACTATATGAAGCAGCGTAAACAATACCGAGAGCGCTGGGTAAGTGCACTGCAAAATGCCAATGCCCCTCTTCGACTAACCGCTGGCATGGCTGATCCAATCTCTGGCGCGCATATGGTGGCGCGGTACAAACGACTCATTAACAATGCAGACGTAATTGAGCTCGAGCAAATTGGGCACTATCCGCAAATTGAAAGTGCTGAAGCCGTGGTGAACTCTATAACAAGCTTTTTAGGTCGCTACGCTAACTAAACGTGAAACTTTGTCTTGATACAGCACGCGACAAGGGTAATATAAAGCTTCACTGATTTAACTCTAGACTCGCAACCAACGTTTATGGACGCTTCAGCCAACAACGAAATTATTCCTGCTGCTAGCTTTAAGCAGATTGATATTGGTTTCGTGACCCCTGCTACTTCCATAAAACGGTTTGTACAATGCATATGGGTGATTGATAACCCAGAAGGCTCAGCTACAACGCTAAACGAAAAATTTTATCCCGATGCAGGTTCTAGTTTGACTTTTTATCTCGATCAAACTAACTGTGAAGCGCAATTGTTTTACCATACTCAAGTCTGCGCCATGCCGTGGGAACTGGCTTGCAGACAAATAAGTGTAAGATTTAGGCCCGGTGCCTTGAAATACTTGTTCGGTTTAACCTTTGATGACAGTAAAAACCAACAAATCGACATCGCATTGGCTATGGTTAAGCAGCGTGATTCTTATCAACGACTGCAAGCCTATCTTATTGGAAAAACTATTAGCCAGCAGTGCTTAGCAATACAGCGCTGGCTGATTGAGCTAGCAGAAAATACTGATGGAGCCTTTCAGAAATGGGAGCGCATGCTTTATCAGTCGATGAATTTACTGGTGCCCCCACAACATCTTGCCGATCAGTTCGGCGTCAGCCGAAGAACGCTGGAGCGCCAATTTCGCACGAACTTTGGTTTCTCGCCAAACAAACTGTATCAATTTGCTCAAATACGCCATGCACGATCGTTATTAACCTCAAATTCTGAAGCGCTGAGCCACGTCGCCTTGGCATGTGGTTACTTCGACCAAGCGCACTTTACGCATTCGTTTAGTGATTTCGCGCTGGAAACGCCCCTTCAGTATAGAAAGCGAAAGTTGTCGCAAATTTACAATTAAGCGTTTTGCTAAGACTTTATAGTTCTCCGCAGTTAACAGGAGATCACTATGAAAAAACGTATTACACAATCTGAGCTATATTCTGAATATCCCCATATTCTTGAACACCTCACAGGCTTGGTTAAGCCTTCAGTCAAAAGTACTTTAAGTCATAAACTCATACATTTAGTTAAGCTTCGTGCGTCACAAATTAATCAGTGCGGCTTCTGCCAACACATGCACGCCGAAGAAGCGAGAGAGTCTGATGAAAATCAGTCAAGGCTTGATGTATTGTCTGCATGGAGAGAGCTAGATTGTTTCAGTTTTGAAGAGAGAACAGCATTAGCGTGGACGGAAGCGTTAACGCTTATCCACTCTTCCACTATTACTGAAGAAATGTATAACAGTGTAGAAAGCACGTTCGGAAAAGAAGGGCTGATAGAACTCACGTCTATTATTCTGCAAATTAATAGCTGGAACCGTATTTCAGTAAGCCTTCAGTTTCAACCTTCTATTTAGTAGTAAGGAAGACGTGAAAATGACTATCATGAAACAAGTACAAAATAACAAATTGGGTGTAGCCGCCTGCTTGTGCTTTTTTTGGGGAAGCACCCTTTTCTTGCCAGCCTTCAGCAAATTTGCAACCGCTGGAGTATGGATGTTTATGGCGGGTTCTCTATTGATGCTTTTAGACATCTTGAGCATTAAAACCAACTAGGCTTTGCGCTAATAATATTTTAGAGTGTATATACAACTATGCACTCTTTTATTGAGCGCAATTTACTGCTGTATATTGGTACAAGAAAAGTGAATCTCGATTCTGAGTGATGAAACGCTTGTAAGTCAAGCCAAAATGTAACAACTCAAAGGTCTCCGCAAACAATGTCACGTTGTAGGGTAGATTTCCCGCATCTATCTTTTAGTTCTTTGAGGGCACATTATATAAGGAAATTACTATAAATAGATTTAGCTTTACATGTTTGGCGTCACTTTTATTTTTATCAACAAATGTGTATGCAGGTAAAACGCATATTGACGACGGGGATACTAGAGCAGAAGCCTGTGAGGTAGCTGAACGGAAAGCCAAGATTTCTGCAGAAAATTCAGGTATTAATGGCACTTGCTATGATGCTTGTAGCTTTGATAACTGCGAAAAGAAAGACACAAATGGTGATCAATATTGGAGTTGCAAGACTACCTCAGCTAACCATAGAGGTTCATGTGAAAGGGACTCTTCTAAAATAAGAGTTTACTAAACAACATTAACAAATGAGCGATGTTCTCCCGCCGCGCGGGCTGGGACGCAAACATGCGGGGCCGCTTAGCTATATGTCCCTCATGTTTGCAGCCTTTAATTGGATGTTGAACTCAAGGCTCATAGCCGACTTCCGTCACTCAAAGGCGCGGCTACAAAGTATTCCGGTAATCGCGATTTGCTATGTTTGATACAAATAATTATTAAGCACTTCAACTAACTCAAGCGCTTCACTTTTTGACAGATAAGGTATCTTTACAGTCCTAGCCCAAAAGAAAGTTTTACCCGTTTTTAGTTTCACTTGTGAAAAAGGCATAGCTAACATTCTGTTATCCTTCCGGTTCGGGGTAGGAGTCAAAAATTCTACATCTCGATACAGAGTTTCACTGTCTAGAACTTTAATCTCACCTTTTACTTTTGCGGCAGCAATTAAGCCGCACCATTCGTGCGAAAAGAAAACAATATCATCTACATGAATATCATGAACAAAATTCTTTGCATCACCATATGCTTCAAGACGACTATTATCTATCATCGACCAAATAGAGTTCTCGTCCCAACGGCGATTTGTGTCGAATATTACGCCTTTCACATCTCTTGGGTTTTTGTGTTGATCATGTGGAAGTGCAAAGAATTCAAGGTAATTTTCTCCAGCGAGTTCATAAAACCTATATGGTAGGAAATAAATAGAAATACCGTTTTTCTTCCAGTAATTAACGTGAGAAATTAGTGATTGATCAGCTGCACTGCCGATAACAAATAGATGTTGTTTATTGTTCATTTTTTCAGGCTCTAGTTCGTGCTCAAGGCCGAAAGCTTCTTTGTGAGCTTGAACTAGAGACGTTTCGTTTTGACTATGCCGTATAAATTTTTCTTCTAATTTTTGGTAGCTCCATTGACCAGCATTTTGCATGTATCTTAGAGCTTGATTGACGGCGTCTTCCCCATCAGTTGAACGCTTTAAGCTAAACAATAATAATTCACCTATTTCATTGAGAGCATATATATCCGCTCCTACTGGCCGCTGCTTTCGCTGAAACGCAGGCATTAATCTAGCTTCTTCAAACAATACATCTAAAATACTACTTGCAATTAAGTTCTCTAGATTATCCGCAAGCTTTCCAAAACTCGAAAAGTCTTTGAACTCCAAAGGTGCTAATTTCTTAAAAACGTTGGCTTGTTCTTCTATTTTGTAGAGCATTTTTACACGCCTTCGAATGATCATTCAGTAAAATAAGATAAGGTATAGTGATTAAAAGGCGCGACAATATGTGTCGCACGTGTAAGGACGAATTGAGATGAGTCAGATAACAGAACGGAATACGCTAAGTCGCCAGTGGGAAATCTTGAGACTCTTACCTTCAGTTGGCGTAGGTATATCGGCCAGAGAACTAGTGAAAAGGCTTACAAGCTTAGGTTTTAATGTTTCAAAGCGTACTGTTGAGCGAGATTTAAATGAGCTGTCTCGACAGTTTCCGTTGCTCTGTAACGACAAAAGTAGACCTTATGGCTGGCGCTGGATGGATAATGCTTCGTTTGATATACCTAATCTCAGCATCAGTGATTGTGTTTCCCTGGCAATAACCGAAGAAGTTATAGCTCCACTACTGCCACCCTCGGTTTTAAGACCATTAAAGCCACGTTTCGAATATGCTAAAAAACATTTGCAAGAAGCTAATCGAGATCATGCTCTTGCTCAATGGACAGATAAAGTAGCCATTCGAACACCATCAATGCCGTTACTCCCTCCAGCTATTGACGGGCAAGTCCTTAACACTATCCAGAGTGCTCTGCTAGATGATAAGCAAGTGAAAGTTGTTTATTCGGGTGTTTGGGTATGTGGCTTGGAATGGGGAACGGAGTTTAAAGACTTGGCTGATCTAGAAAAGGCAATGGAGGGACCTTTCAATGTGGGCAATTGGGATGGACAGGTACAAGAGCGTCTTAAATATCAATACAATAATAAGATTGCCTGGCTATACAGTTATCTCTATGACTGGGAACATGGGCATAAAGAACAAGCTGTTAGACACAAGCTTATGTGCTCGGATGGCATTGGATTTAAGATGAACGCTTTTCCTATTTCTTTCAAAAATCGCTCCAGTGTATCTTGAAATAGCGATATGGCTAAGCGCATAGGACTGCATTCTTTCGAAGTTTATCTAGAATGGTGTATTTCACATCGAGGGCGTTTCTTTCAAAGCTTAGTAAAAAAACATAGTCCGCGAGTAATAGTATGTACCGGCAAAGGCTCGATGATGTCTTTTTTTCGTTTCTTCGACTGCGATTTGACCACTGTAGACGACGGTGAAATGTTCAATGTTGCGCGTTGCAATGACAATAACACTCTCGTGTTTGTTGTCCCATTCTTTGGTGGTGCTTCGGGTATAAATAGTTTCGACAAAATGGCTACGCTGGCAAGTAATATATCTAAGTACGCTGATAATGCCTTGGGCTCAACCGACTGGAAGTAAAGGAGCATGCGAAACCTGAGTATACACTTTGCTTTTTAGGCCTCTGCCTTTTCCGATGGGGAGTATATCGCCTGAGGGTATGCGCTACGCACAGAAACGCGGCAGGCTCAATAATGTAAAAACGTAAACTTATGACATTTAAATATCTTTCAGGTTAGGTCTCAAAGCACATGTGCGACCTCTAATTCAGATATAAGCAACTACAGCTAAACGCGCAACCTAAAAATTGAAATCAATGGTTTTATGTTTACTGGATGAAAAAAGGGCTGCAAAGCAGCCCTTAAAGTAGTTCAACCTGCTCAGTCCATTCATCAATTGCTTCGGCTGAAAAGTAACGATGTTTCGTTACACCGAAAACATTCTCAAACTCTCCATCATCAACTTCATCTGAATTGATAAAACCAACGATTTGTAGCTCGAACAATAAGCATCGTTCAGATGGCTCGAAATATTTCTTCCTGAACTCTTCTGGAAGCTGATTTGCGAGACCATCTGATATAACAAAACCATTCGTAACAAATTGCTCGTTCTTATGTTCGTAAACATAATCCAGGGTTTCTGGATTGAAATACCAACATAGACGAAGTTTGTCAGGCCAAGCGGTTCTTGTCGCTCTTTTGAACTGATGAATAAACGTGATTTGCAGATCACGCTTCTGAGTCTTCTTTGTCATAGTTATGTCCTGTTTAGTAAACCTCAGGATTAACTAGTTCCAGAGAAAGGGGGATTGTTGAAGCTATAAAATAAATTAACCTTTAGTGTATTTTCTTTGGAGCTAACCTATTCAACTTTTTAAATATTAACTTCAATTCTTTTTTTCGTTTTTTCTCTTTAATTGAGTCTTTTCTTATAACCCACTTCAATACTAACCAACTAAAATTCTCATAGAATGTTATTTGCCTCTTTTGTGATGAGCTTATAAATTCACGAAAATATAGACCAAAATCAACTACCATTGATTTGTAAGCTTCATATAAATACAATTCGTCATACAGATCATGCCTTATTGCATTTGATGCCTGCTCCCAAGTATTCAATACATATCTTATCGCTATAGTATACTCATTATTTCTTTGTTCTGGTTGTGCCAATTCAGCGAAATCGAGCTCATTTCTTTTCGCAATAGCTTCACCTACTTTTCTAACGTGTTTTATATATTCATCATTATCTTGTAGTCTTTTTTGGAACTCCAAAGAATTCGCCTCTCTAGCTGTTTGACGTGAGTATGCTAGATTTAAAAGTGCAGCTGATAGAGCAAGTGTTGCTGAAAGCAAAATCGCTGTCGCAGATATCAGTTTTTCATCTACACGATGAATCAAAAATATCCCTCCTATAGTGGTTATCACTACGACACCCACAAGAATGTAATTTAACTTGGTTCTCTTCTTCAAAACTCACCCACAAAAAAAGAGCCATTAGGCTCTTCTTATAATTTTGATTACATATTTAGTTAGGCGGCTACGCCAAATCCCCAATCTTCTTCTCTATACATAGGAAACTCCCTATTTATAACCATATGTTTCAATAAACTATAGTCTCAATATGCTACAGATGTCAACATCAAACAAGAAACAAGAAACATCTACAACGAAAGAAAAAACCTTTAAAAATCAAAAGCTTAAAAATTAAGACCACTGGGCAACAGAGTTACGCTCTAGCTTCGCTAGAGCGTAACTCTGTTGCCCATTTAAGTCAATATATTTCTTTCTATTTTACGAGAGCCACATATAAAAAGCAACTTAGATGCAAGAAAAGTGAATTTCGGCTCTTCATCATTAACGGGGGACATCCGCATTCATTAAACTGATTTTGCGAAGAATCATTTAATGGAGAGTACAGATGTCCCACGCAGGTACTATTTTAGGCATAAGTGAGTTAGGAATAGAACGTGTTCATCGACATGATTTTATTGAAGTGTGGGCAAAGCCCACTAAAAAGCCGTTGTGCAAGCATTGTGAGAGTCGACAGTTACGCATAAAAGCCACACATAAGCGTACTGTGAAGCACACGCGCCAAGGTAATCAGGTGCTAACGCTACATTTAAAGGTACCTAAGTATCATTGTCGATGCTGTGGGCGTTATTTCAGGCATCCTTTTGTTGGGATCCGGCCACGCTATCGGACGTCGGAGTGCTTTCGCTTAGAAGTCTTTGAGGCGCACCACGGTGGTGTTACGCAGCGTGGTATCTCACGCACACATCGCATTAGTCCCACTACGGTAGAGCGTTGGTACCAATCACACATCAGCCAAAAATATAAAGAGATTATCAGTCGCCCCTGCCCAGAGATGCTGGGGATAGATGAACACTTTTTTACCCGTAAGAAGGGTTATGCGACGACGTTTGTAGATTTACGACATCGTAGTGTGTTTGATGTAAAACTGGGACGTTCTGAATTAAGTTTACGCTCGTACTTGCGCCACCTTCCCAATAAAGAAAACGTTAAGCTCATCGCGATGGACTTATCGGAAACCTATCGTGGTATTGCCAAACGCTATTTCCCTAATGCTACGATAGTCGCTGACCGTTTTCATGTAGTGCGCTTGATAAACCATCACTTCTTAAAAGCGTGGCAGCAACACCACCCTGAAGGACGTAAGAATCGAGGTTTACTTAGTTTGATGCGACGACATCAATGGCATTTAAGCGAAAAGAAAAACAGCAATCTACAACGCTACTTAGCTGACTATCCGGTGTTAAAAACACTGTATGAGGTCAAACAGAAACTCATCAGGTATATGCTGTTAAAGACTATGAATGAAAAACGAATGGAGAAGACATTACCGAGGTTCTTAGACTTGCTTGAACAGTTACATCACAGCCCACTTCGTGCACTGGCCAAAACCTTAACTTCGTGGTTGCAACCTATCATTGCCATATGGCGCTTTACACGAAACAACGGGATCACTGAAGGCTTCCACAACAAAATGGAAATGATATCAAGAAGAGCGTATGGTTTTAGAAACTTTGAAAACTATCGAATAAGAGTGATGACCCATTGTGCTATGCCGGTTACCGGATGGGATGGCGTTATCAATCGTGTAAGGTGAATGCTGATCCCCCGTTTATGGGGTAGAGCCTTAAATCTTAAAAGAGGGTTATCGCCGAAAAGGCTATAAGTCAAGCGGGGTAAGGAATTGGTCGGTGTGAGAGGATTTGAACCTCCGACCCCTGACACCCCATGACAGTGCGCTACCAGGCTGCGCTACACACCGACCGAAAGAGCGAATAAGTCTACTCAAATTTGTTCACATTGCAACGAGAATTAGCAATAAGCCTGTTTAAGCGCTCAATTGCTAACCATCTTCACTAATTTCTACGTCAAATCACATAGTTGCCAATTAATTTACTAGGCCAGCGTAACGTAACACACCCCAGTTACTACCAGTGCAACTAACACGTTTAGCACCACACCCTCTCTGGCCATAGTTTTTATGTCGAACTTTTCCGTTGAGTATGCAATGGCGTTAGGCGCTGTAGCTACTGGCAGCATAAAAGCGCAACTTGCGCTAATTGCCGCGGGGATCATCAACAACTTAGGATCTACGCCCACAGCCATACCCGCGGCCGCTAGAATTGGCATTAGTAGTGTAGATGTTGCCGTGTTAGAGGTAATTTCCGTCAAGAAGGTAACGAACAAGCAAATTCCAAGTACCAATAGAAGAACAGGAAGCGTAGAAAGTCCCGTTAGCCATGTTCCCATAAGAACACTTAAGCCTGATGACATAAATGCTTTGGCTATACAAATACCGCCGGCAAACAATAACAACATGCCCCACGGAATATCGTTTGCGGTTTTCCAATCAAGCAGTTTGTCGTTGTTTCCTTTTTCGTCTGCTTCACCGCTATCGTTTCCGCTGTTTGTAAAGAACATAGCAGCAACGCCCGCCACGGCAATAGTACTGTCACTTATCGTGCTTATGCCTATCCAAGCAGTCCAAAAAGGTCTGAAAATCCAAGCTAAAGCGACAGTGCCAAAAATAGCAAGAACACGCTTCTCGGCTTTTGTCCATGTGCCTGGGACAGGTAAATCGATGTTCCCCACTTGTTTAATACCGCGCGCTAACCATAAGGCCATAATAGGTACGCCTAAAATCACGATGGGTACACCAGTTTTCATCCAGTCGATAAAGCTGTATTCAATACCTTGGGTCTCTTCATACACGCTCATAAAGATAATATTTGGTGGCGTCCCAATCGGTGTCCCTACCCCACCTAAGCTTGCTGAATAAGCAATACCAAGTATAAGCGCCACGCCAAATCGCGGATTGTCTACTGCGTTGATAATAGCGATAGCCATTGGCAACATCATTAGGATTGTTGCCGTGTTACTAATCCACATACTGAGTACTGCAGTTGTTAACATGAAGCCCAGTACCAGCTTGAGCGGGCTGCCGCTGCCCGTTATACGCAACATGTAAATGGCGAAACGCTTGTGTAAGTTAGCGCGCTCCAACCCTTTTGAAAGCATGAAAGCAGCCATTAATAGAATGATAACGTGGCTTCCGAGAGCAGAGGCAGCTTCGCTGTGAGACAACACACCAAATAGCGGGAATAGCGCGAAGGGTAAAAGTGAGGTAGCGGGAATGGGGAGCGCTTCAGTCACCCAGAGCACAGCGACAAATAGCGTAATTGCTGCGGTAAAAATGATCTCGCTGGGCTGAGCAATAGCCCACAATCCCAAGCCACATAGTACTGAAGCGATAAAGGCAAATAGAATTATACTGTTTTTACGTGTTGGCTTTCGTTGTAGAGTTTCTGAAGAAGGTTCAGAGTTTGTGTGCATTGCGCTTCCCGTTACTAATAGCTTTATTATAAGTGCTAGTTATTGCTCTTATATTTTCTATCAGTAATTAGCGGGAAACGCACTACGCTTTTGCGAAAAAAACGTGTTTTTAAGACGGTTTCTTTTATTTACTCTCGTCGTCTGACGAGATTCGGCTTGCAACTGCGCCTGCTTGGCCTTTGTATTTAGCGTCCACTCTTGCGTTGTACGGTTTTTCAGCTGGCGCTGACAACACTTCGAAGCTAAGCGCCCCTATTTTCATTTTAGGGCGAAGCGCCAGCGGTAACTTACCACTGTTGTAAAACTCAAGAACGATGTTGCCCGACCAGCCTGGATCTATTCGATGCGCGGTCACGTGAACCATTAAGCCCAAACGCGCAAGCGAAGAACGCCCGTCTAACCAACCTACGATGTTGTCAGGCAAGGTTACTGACTCGTGGGTAATGGCAAGCGCTAGCTCCCCAGGGTGTAGAAAGAAGGCTTTACCCTCTTCTAGTTCAATTTCATCGCTCATAACATGGTCGAGCGCTTCTTGAACCTGTGCTTTCGGCCCACTTAAATCGATGAACGGCGCTTGGTGATCTTCAAACACGCGAAATTTATTACCTAGGCGGATATCTACCGTTACACCACTTATTTGATCGTAGCTGGGTGTAGGGTCAATTTTAATTTTTCCATCTTGCAGATGTTGGTAGATATCGCGGTCGCACAAGCGCATGGTGTATTCCTCATTTCGTTAGGCCGCTATTATGCGTATGTCGCCGCATGCATTCAACTGCTCAAAGGCTTGTTTTATCTGCTTTTGCGCAATTTTCGTATAGTTTTATCAAATTTTAAATTTAAGCAATCGAACCTGGCTATAATTCACCTTTACTACACCTGTCTGAATTTACCTATCCGATGTGCATTCCTGATATTTGTTACCTAGATATTTCAAGCTAGTTACTCTTTACCAACAATGCCAATAGGGTTGCCCTTAATGTGTTTAACTGCCCCTTTGCGTGGCGCAACAGTAAGGGCCAATTGCATAGACAGGGCGCGAGCAGCCTCGCGATAACTTTCACTCAATGCACTTTCAGGCGAGGTAATTAACAATGGCGTACCGGCATCGCCATGCTCGCGAATATGGATATCAAGCGGTAGCTGACCTAAAAGTGGCAGTCCGTGGCGTTCGGCAAGCGCCTCGCCCCCGTCTTTTGAAAACACATAGTCTTTGGTACCACAGGCTCTGCACTGGTAATAACTCATGTTTTCAATAAGCCCTAATACAGGTACGTTCACTTTTTCAAACATGCTTATGCCTTTTTGGGCATCGGCTAGTGCTAAGTCTTGCGGCGTTGTAACTACCACTGAAGCAGTCAGCGGTACCTGTTGCGCCATCGTCAGTTGGATATCGCCTGTTCCTGGTGGCATATCTACAATTAAGTAGTCCAGCACGGGCCATAGGGTTTCATCTAATAACTGCTTTAATGCCCTGCTTGCCATGGGTCCGCGCCATACCGCCGCGTCTTCTTGAGGCACTAAGTAACCAATTGAGTTCGCCACTAGCCCATGTGCCATAAGGGGCTGCATGTGCTTATTATCTTCGCTTTCAGGGTGCGCATCGGGGTTGCCCAACATAATGGGAATAGACGGCCCATAAATATCGGCATCTAAAATCCCAACTTTCGCCCCTTCTTGCATAAGCGCAAACGCTAAATTAATACTGGTTGTCGACTTACCTACACCGCCCTTGCCTGAAGCCACTGCTATGATGTTTTTAATGTTGGTGACAGGTGCTACTTCAGTTTCTCCACTCGCTACGTTTTGTTTAAACGTAAGCAGCTCATCGCCAAGCTTCCCTTTTAGCTGGTTAAGCACTTCTTGTTTAAGCGTATCTAACTGTGTAGCAATGCAAAACGGCAAAGTAACTGTTACACCGGCATCTTCATTTTCTGGCTGGCTAAAAGCACACCATGGCAAGGTATCTTCAACATCTAAAGAAAAATACTTGGCCAAAATTACAGCAACTTTTTGAGTTGCCGGCTCTGCTTTGCGAGAAAAGAACATAAAATGCCTTACTAGTAGTAGAATTGTGTGAATTACGTAATGCAAAAAACGCGGTTTTCCGCTAGTATTTGCAGCCATTTTGAAACGCAAAGAATCAATAACGTCATTA
>VMHT01206629.1_pt1 | contig 31443 bp, 19 predicted proteins | sample 4693611 | NCBI WGS metagenome assembly VMHT01 (sample SAMN12280063, study PRJNA550983) | marine metagenome | isolation source: seawater sampled from same location over 5 years 0.02-0.2 micron viral filtrate | place: USA: collected off the coast of southern California halfway between the port... ...
ATCGAGGCCGCTACAGGCACAGATATAGGATTCACTTCTGGTGGTAAAGCTAAGTTAGATGCTCTACAAGACATCATTGTTGATGCATTCAATGGAACTGGCACTTCTGGTGATGACGATTTTGAACCTCAATTGCCTGGTGCTGGCGATTACGGATCAAGAAACTCTACTGAAGGTAAACTTGATGCGTTCATTGAAGTTAAGAAACATTTCTGGGCATACTATGTAACTGTCACAGAGACTCAGCCGGGTTCGTCAACTCCAACATCACCACCCACAACAATCACATACGCTGTACCTAACTTTGGTCCAAGTAGTAATGATGCTCAAGATGGTACAGACAATCTAACAGGACTACATTATCTAACAACATTGACAGATGCAGAAGTTCAGAAAGTTCTTCAAAACAAATGTCAGCGTGATGTAGGATATTTGATTGACGGTTACAAGAACGATTTAAGTGGTGGCGGTGATGCTGAAACCACATACAATATGCAGATGTTCTTCAGAGGCACAGGACTATCAATTTACTCTCAGCAAAAAACTGACGGTGGTAACAAGTATGTAAGTGAGATTGATAGACACGGATTGCTGAAAAATATCATACAGAATGATTTAAAGAGTGCTGGATACTCTGCAACCTCATCAACATATGTTAACTTTACTTCACTAGCTACCAAGGTTGTCAATAACTTTAAGATAGAGAATCAGCAAAGTGCTACTTTTGGTAATAGAGGATTTGCAGGAAACTTAGTTGCTCTTAGAGATGGCTTGATCCACACCCACGCGGCTGTGTACGATCCATCTTTACTTAAAGATTCTAAAAAGATTAAGACTACTGTTGTTGGTGGCACATCACCAACACCAGCAATATTTAAATTGTCTGAAGGCAATGTAACTTACGGACAACACATTAAGCTTAGTTGGTCGGGCAGTGTGGCTTCGATTGATGGTGTTCAGAATGGTGAAGTGTTAAGAGTATCTAGAATACTTAATCCTAAAGCCACAGAGTTTGTTTGTAGTAGGTTAACTACTGGCTATACCGGAGTTGCGGATCCTGTTACTATGACCACAGCGATATCAGGTACTCCAGTTTCTGTTGCTGACGGAACTAGTACTGTAACTGCCGCAACCACTGGTACAGCAGGAACATTTTATGTCGAAACAGTTGTTCCGTTTATGTTCCCGAACGACTATAACTTGCCTGGGATCAATAATACTGAATTCAAATCTGAAATTATGACCACTGTTGCTACTACAAACAATGCGGCTACTCTAGGCACTAATGCAGTTGATACGCAAAGAGTCTTTAAGACAGCTACAATTACAAATATGGGTGCAGTGCCTAAAGGGCCTGTATTCCCTTATATGTATTCAACAGATGACAACTTGTTGAGTTCATCGCTTACTGATATCAATACAGTAGGATTTATCAATACTGCATTGGCTCCAACAGAAAACTCTAACGGAAATGTTAACACGATAAGATCACAAATTGATAATATAAACTTCCACCCAGAATATGTTAACTGGATTAAGAACAATGTTAAACCAGAATACTGGGGCGTTTACGAGTATCGTGTGCCTCGTTCACGATTCAGTCATGATACACTAGATGGTCGACAAAAAGGCGCCCCCACCACTTACTCTTATCCCGAAGATGTTGTAGCAATAACTGGCAGAGGAACTAGAAACAGAGTCTATAGTGACTTAGCAACAGGCCCAAGCGGTACTGCTAGACCTGGTGAGAACTATGTCAATGATCAAGGAAATCAAGAAAAAGTTGATAGTGTTTACGATTTTGACTTCACTAAAGTAACGATGCTTAAAATTGAGTTCTCGTGGTATGGTGCTGTTGGTGCATTGTTCCTAGCATATGTTCCAGTCGGTAACGGTGAAGCACGATGGGTACGAGTACATCACTTACGAGCATCGAATCAGTTGAAGATTGCATCTCTTGGTAACGCAACACTGCCAATTACTTACACTACTTATGGTGGTGGTAGTCAGTATTGTGGCGGTGATGGTGAAGATGTACCTGCTTCTCAAATAGATCAAGGCTACGGCTCAATATCACATAACATTGTTAAGTATGGTGCTTCATATTACATCGATGGTGGTGACCGCGGTACTGTTCGTCTATACAGTTATAATAATGCTAATCAGGTAGGTGCATTAGGTAAACAGTTTAATATAACAGGATCTGCTGTAGATGGTAAAACTGGTGCGTATTCAGCAACTGGTAACACTCTAGGCGATATAGATACACCTAGTTTAATTCATAATGCTACATATACTCCATCTGGCGGTAGTCCTACTCACATTGATGCTAGATTCTTTATAGGAGCTACAGTCAAAACTAACAGTGATTTAGATCAGAATGTTGAAGTTGTTTGGGCTGATTCTACTAGTGGTAGACTATTCTTGAATAAAGCATTAAATGGCAGTCCAGCTGTAACTGATATCGATATTATGCCAGATAGAGCGACAACAGTTTATGGACTAGAGACAAAGAAAGTTATTCTAAGTACACGAGAAGGTAATCCTGTAAGAAACAGAGTGCAGGTTTATCCTACTAAACTTTCGACCAATAACGCATCGGCAGCCACTGATACTGTTAGATTGAGGTTTAAGAAGACTCCTATATTCCAGCCTCAAGTTACTACGGGTACTACATTTCAGTTACAGAACGAGTATGTTATCGACAATACTAATACAGAGTTAACATTCCAGCATAATGATGTGAGTGCGCCTTATTTACAAAATGGCGAAAAGGTTTACGGATGGTTTAGAGGTAGAATTGCGGCTACAGGTGTTACGGCATTTGGAGAACTCTCAAAAGAAGGAGATAAATACTACTTTGAAATGTTAGAAAGTTTCGAAGGAACAGTAACTCTTACAACGGCTGAAGCATTCTTACCAGACTTGAGATTCTTAAAAACTGGTCAACCAACAACAGCAGTTACTAAGAGTACAACGACCATTGAAGGACTGAGTTCTCTGAACATTGCAACTGATCCAGTAGTTCCTATTCCTCACACAGGTACTAATGTAGCAACTGTGTATTTAAGAAAAGGTACAGAACAGTTTGATTTGGGTACTTACTTCGACTACAACAAAGAATATCTATCATTTCCTTTAACAGATATAGCTGATAGCTTATATTTTGCGATAGATTCGGATACAACGGCTGATGTTGCGGCTGAAGATCCTATAAGCTTAGGTGTAACGTGGGAAGAGCAGTAGTTTATGGCAAAGCAGATAAAGATTGGACTGGACAAAGTACCATCTCCAGTCACGAAGCAGTTTACGCAACTCGTAGATATCGAGGGTACGAAGCTTTTTGATGCCGCAGGCAATCCGCTTGTAACAGAAGAAGAAGCTAGTATACAGGAATTTGCGAATAGCAATAATGCATTGTCTGTATTTGCCAATAATACGCCCGTACAAGGCGGTAATATTCCTATAGTTGAGCAGTTTCCTGAAACATCTGATGTTAGTTCTTCTCTTTTAGGTATACCAAGATCAGAAGAGCAACTATCACTTTTCTCTGATGTCGCATCCTATGGACTAGACGAAGATGCTTGGGAAGAGTATACGTTTGCTGATGCAACAGTTCCATATCAGTGGTATCAAAAAGAGCATCCTATTCACGGAAGAAGATCGAATCCTACTTTTAATGAAGGTTCTACAGAGCAAGCACTTTTTCTAAAAACATTTCCTTCTCAATATTCTTATCCTCAAGGACCAAGGACGCTAATGGCATCTGATCCATCGGGTGGGTTCAAAAGATATATGAACTTCATTGCTTTAGGCAGATGGTTTCATAATGAGTTTACATCAAGAGGATTTCCAGAATTTGCTGATAGATGGTTCTTAGATCCTACTTGTGCTAATGTGATTGATAGAAATGACCCAGCAACCATATTGACTGACGGACAACTTGATTTTATAAACGGATCGCAGTTAACCTTTAATCAAAATACAGCATTCTATGATGTTGATTACGGCAAAGACGACATTCAAGATTCTTTTGATGCTATCGAAAGATGGACATTCTTTTTTCAAAAAATTAAAAATGGTGAAGACTATTATCCTTTTAACGCATCTGTAGGAAGATTTAAAGAAAACGCTGATCCTGCATATTCAAAAATTGTCTCATTTGCTACAGGTACTGAAGTGTTACCTGGCGGTAGTAGCACTAGATTTCAAGTAGCACAATTAGAAAGCAAGAGAGCGTTTAGATATCAGCCTGGTCGTGCCAGTGGATTTACATTTGGCTCTAGAATGACCAATGATCCTATTTCTTCCGCTACTGTTTGTGAGTGGGGATGTGCAAATGAAACAGACCAATATATGTTTCAGTTGAAAGGATCACAGTTTAATATTGTTAGACGAAGTACAATTCCTATGCCTCAAAAACTTTTAGAGAGACAAGGACTAACAATTGACGATCAATCAGATCAACCTATCTATGTTAGAGGTTTAGCAAATAGTACTCCTTTATTTGAAACAATTATTCCTAGATCAAAGTGGAATGGAGATGCCTTACTTGGTGTAGGAGATTCTGGCTACATACTTTCATTCGAAGATGTTACAATGTACAAGATCGAGTTCTCTTGGTATGGTGCTATCGGTGCTAAATTCTATGCTTACATACCTTCTGGAAACGGAGACGCTAGATGGGTTCTTATGCATACATTCGTTATCGAAAATGGATTAGGACAACCGATATTACAGAATCCAGACTTTAAGTTTAAATATATCATCTACTCAACAAATACTGCAACTATACAATCTCCTATCTGCCTATACAAATATGGTAGTAGTTACTATATTGATGGGGGAGATGAAGGAACGCAGAGACTTTCTACAGTGACATCCTTACCTAAAGTTGTCTCTCAGAGAACTCCTCTTTTAGGACTGCTTCCTAAAGATGATATTTTAAACTCAGATGGATTAGCTGTTAAGAATACTAAAAAATCTTATCCTACAACAATATCTGTTAACGCTAAAAAAGATTGTAGAATTGATTTAGTGGAAGTACTAGGTTCTCGTGATGGAGTGCATTTTAACTATTCTCCTTCATTGCATATGAACGGCAGACATCCTAGAACAAGAGACTTGACATTCAAGTACACATTAGGAGATACTATATTACAAATTATACAGCCCGCTACTCCTCAGATAACAGGTACAGTTTATGTAAACAATAACGAAACTACACTTAACGGAGTAGGCACTCAGTTCCAAACTGACCTTCAGGTGGGTGATGTTTTGTTGATTGGTACAGATACCACGACTGAACATAAGATAGATAAGATAAACTCACAAACAGAAATAATATTATCTGATGCATATACTAACTCGGGATCTAGTGACATACTGCAAGCAAACGCAGTTACCGCTCAAAAAGTTCAAAGACTTAATCCTGAAGATAAGTACGCTAAGATAGTAGCTGATGGTATATATGGCAATTATGTGACAACAAGTGTTTCAAACGGTAAGTCTTCACCTGTGTTAAGAAGAAATAGTCCTACACACGATTTTGCACTAAAAGAAAATATTGAAGTTAGGGATTCATTGAAGGTAGACGGTTCTAAATTAGATCGTACACAGAGTTTTACTGGTAAACTTGTAAACTATCATACAGTCGTAGGATCTGATACTCCTATTACTTCAAATAAATTTAAGATACACTGGTTAAATCCTAATCAGTATGAAGGCACTTATGGCAATAGACATTTTGCAGAATTTGGTATAGGCGTTACTCCGCATAAGCCTGTTGAGCCAAATGGAAGCGATATATTCGATAGACTACACTTCGAAACTTCACCAGGCAACTTTAAAGAGTTCGATAGAGAAGAATATCCTTTCTTAGAATATGTGCATGATAGAACACGATTCGATGAGCGTGAAAATGCAGAGTTATTTGAGTGGCATGGAGCTTACGGCAGAGGTAGATTTGAAGTTGATCCCAGAAATCCTCTTCCGAGATTTGGTTCTAGCGGAACATCTAATCAGAACAGTAAGCAATCTGGATTCATTTCAAGTTTTCAAGGAAAGGTTGAAGTTCAAGAGTTTGCTGTTAGTACCACTCTGCTAGAGCCTTTGCCTGCAGACGGCACTAAGTATTCTGCAATGAAGAGACTCGTGTTTACTTCTTCACAAGTTCCAAGTAATAGCGAGATAAAATTTACAGGTACTCTTGCTGATGGAACAATTGATCCTTCTACAGGTATATCTGAGATTGGTGCTTCATTCGCAGGAACAGGATTCTTCTTTAGAAGTGATGTGATTATTCCTAGCGGTGGCGGAAACAGATATGTTTATGTTGATGCAAACATAACAAGTAATGCAGATGGAGTTACTCTAGGAACTAATTTTGGTCCTACAGTTGTTACTGATGCGGGAGATACAAAGAATATTCAAACTAAAGTCGTAACACTGTTTGACGATTTTCAGGCACAGTCTTTTGATGATGACGGTACAGAGTTATTTCAGAATCATAAATTTTCAGTATCTCAAGCGATTGCGTTTAACGATCAGCCTTTATATCCAGTATTTGCATTGCAAGATAATGCTAGAATAAATAGTATTGTCATAGAAGAAATATTTGAAGACGGAAGATCGTTAGTTCATAGTCCAACATTTAAGAAAGACGATTCTAACTATAATAGTGCTATAACAATAGACAGTTCTATTCCTGCAGAAGATCGGTCTCTAACTGGCGGACCTACATCATCACAAGCAACATCATCTTCAGTTTTGACGCCTACATCTTTTAACGAAGAAGATAGACAGTCTGGACTTAGATTTGATAAAAGTTGTTTAAATCCTTTGCGAGCAGGAACAACGATATCGTCTTTCTATGCTGAAGGCGGTGACCCAACTAAGATAGACATGAGTAACCTTTTTGCTCAAGATAGAAAAGGATTATCTCCTGGATTATTAAATAATACAGCGTTATTCTTCATCGCCACAGAACTAGACACAGGTTCAGCATCTGATACTGTAGAAATTGCTTTAACAATTAAGGAACAATAATGCCAATTTATAGAGGTCTAAATGTTGCAAAGGCTTTGAGTGATATTGATGATTCAAGACAAGCCTTAAAAAACTTAGGACTAAAGAGAGAAGATTTTGATTTGATTGCAGGACTAACTAGTTCTGAAGTAGGCGTTGGTATTAGCGATTTCCATAACATGGCAGGCTTAACCAGTGACCAAAAGAAAGAGTTAGAGTCTTTATCAAGTGCCGCTGATGCTACAGAAATAGCATTTCTAAGAATAAATGATATCAGTACTCCACTAAAATTCAATCTTAGATTAAATAATAACAAGCTTGCTGGTGGAGCAATCAAATATAATTACCTAGATTTTTCTGCCACTCCAGTTGGAGGAAATTTTGTTGAAAAATCAGCAGACATTTCTACTTCTAGATTGTCTTCTTGGTCGCCTGTAGGAGATCCTAATCCAGACGACTACATTCTTTATGGCGGTGATATTAAAATTGTAGGCGATAGACTTTCTTATACAAAACTTTCTACCACAGAAGCTCCTATTGCTAGAACTTTTAGAGCAGAAGTTGCTACTCATGTAGCTACAGCAAACTTAAACTCGGGCGTAAGCGGAGACGGACTTCAATCGATGTATCTAATGAAGGGTATACCGTTAGAGTGGGAAGGAGTCTTTGAAGAGATATCTCTAAAGGCTGCCGTAACTCCTATAGCTGATGCAGAAGGAAATATTCCTATCACATGGAGAATAACAAATCTGCAAGCTCCTGCTGGATCATATAACTCTGGAGATGGCTCGAACAACACAGCAAGTATAGGAACAGGAACTTTAGGTAATCCAACAGAATACAAGATAGCTCCTCCTGGATATGCTAAAAGAAAAATTGAGTTCTTCTATGATCCAGCGAAAGTGCTTAGACTCGAAATGACATCAGCTAACATATCAAAATGGACAAATGTATCTTTGCCCAATCTTAACTGGCTAAATTTAAGTTTTAACGATTTTCCTGTTATGCCAGAATTTAGATCAGACGGTACAGCCGCTAAACAAGGCTTTGATGGTGGTGCTGGTCTTGCTCCTACGTTAGATAGATTGTATATAACAGCAAATGATTTAGGAAGAGGAAACGATGCTCTGTTAGGCGAAGGAGATCGTGAGAACACAGGTAACTCATCACAACAATTGAATAGATTGCCTCTTACTTTAAGATATTTGATTGCTAATGGTTGCTTTACTGATAATGTCGATATCGATTTGACTGACTATGAAAATTTGATTTATCTAGACCTTTCTTCAAACTTTACAAGAGAGTTAAGAAGACCACAGACGGCAACAAATAGTCCTGCAACATATAATCCTAAAAAGAGAGTTTTCTTTTCAGTCGAGACTGACACATCGTGGGCGTCATCGGCAGCATCTAATCAAATGTTTATTGCGGGACATGGCTTTACCACTAATGGTACTCCAGTAAGATACGACTATCATGCTGATAGTTCAGGAACTATGGCTGAACCCATAAGTTCATTGTCTGCTAACACGACATATTATGTTCGTGTAATCAATAACAATGTTATAGAATTGTATAATGCTGAAGGAAATGCAACAAGTACAGGCAGTACTACTGGTAGACGATCTATGAGTGGCGAAGGTGGAGATGGACACGGTAAGCTACACTCTTTGATTCAGTGGGACACATCTACCAATAAAGCTTACATGGCCAGCACAACGAAAGGTATAGATCAGTATAGAATTTATAATCAGGGTTATAGTAGACTAACTCCTGGTGTGTATAATAGTAAGAAGTTACATTTGTTCTATGCGAATACTAATGATGACTTGGCAACAAATTCAGAGACGCCTCACTATGCATCTACTGCTAGTATAGATGGAACAGTAACCGCGGCTCAAGCTAAAGCTAAGTCTTCAGCAGATATGGCAATTCCTAAAATCGAAGCAGATACAAACTTTAGATATTGGTATAGTGCGTATAATCCTCACAATATAGTAGATTTTAGCGGTAACACAAGTATCTATCGTTATTATCAATATCGAGGTGATATTGATACGAGATATGAAGAAGCTGAAACTACATTAGACGGAAAGTTCACAGGATGTACAAGTCTTACACACATTCATGTTTATAATTGTTACGGCACATCTGGCAACTTTGAAACAAGCAATTTGTTCCAGAATTTGCCTAATCTGAACTATGTAAACACTCTTGTCTGGGGTAGAGGTGGATTGAAGGGAAGAATCACAGATAATATGTTTAACGGATCACCTAAAGTGGGAGACTTCACTGTAGGTGGCGATCAGATGAATCAGTTTACGAATGACACTTTCGGAACTAGTGGCGTTGGCAGTGTTAATACAGGTAAAGCACTATATAATGCCAACCCTAATATGAGACACTTCAGAGTGGGGAACAATAGATACGGATCTGGAACTCTTGTGCAAGAAGAGGCAGGAACACACGACTTCATTTGGCCAACAAATGACAAAATGAGAACTCTATACTTCTATGCTAATAATCTTAGAGGAACATTCCCAAATGTATTCAACAGTTTTAAATTCTTATCTTATCTACAACTAGGATACAATGCTCCTTGGATGAGAGTTAGAATGGCTCAAAGTAAACAAATATATAAAATTGCATACAACCATTTGAGTAATTCTGGCGTTGACGGTAGCGGTCATGGCGGCAGCAATAAAGATCGATTGACTACGCATGACTACAAAGCAATAGGCTGGCAAGTACAAAGTGAAGCTGACAATATTGCGGCTGTGGGAAGCGTTTTCGGAGCAGAAGTTGCAGGAAATCCCTCTACAAATCACGCATTCAAGTTACAGCACATACCTGTGGCCACTGGCAATCCAAACAACTATATTAGAAATAGATATTATAGAATTATGAAACTTGGTAATACAGATTGGAATGCTTTGACTGAAGGCGGTAATAGTAGTCCGTATCTTGGACAGAAGATAGAGTTCAAGGCTTCAAAAGTAGGCAGTATATCATCGAGCGATGCTGGTACTGATCCAGGCGAAATGATGCCATACTCTACTTACGCATCTTTAAGGTCTTTGGGATTAACGGGTACATTCCCAACATTTAATCAGACGATGACAAATTTAGGGGGCTTATTTATCTACCAGAACAACTTTACTGGTCAGTGTCCTAAGATAGATGCGCCAAAACTAACAAGATTCTATGCGAATACTAATAAGTTCATTGGCTCTATACCAGATTTCTCAAATTGTGAAAAGCTTAAACAAATTAGATTGCATGATAATAAGTTAAGTACATTTACCGCAGGGTTCTTAACAGGTGCCGTAAGGTTAGAATCACTAGATTTAAGAAACAATGTATTAGAAGCAAGTTGTCTGAGAGAACTTTTAATTGATCTGATTGAAAATTACACGAACAGAGAAAGAAGCGGAGTGACAGTAAACTTAAAAGGACAGAGTGGAGCAAACAGACTGCAAGAAAGTTCTAAGTTTGACGGAACTAGTGGGGAAAGTTCTACTGCCGCAAAACTAGACTTTTTAAGACAAGTAGCAGGCTGGTCTATACTTCTAGACTCATAACAGGAAAGAGAAATGGCACAAGGTTTTGTAAGAACTAATAATTTAGCGGAGAGTTTAACTCCATCGTCTGATAGAAATATCCTTGATAACTTGGGTGGTGTAAACATCACTCAAGATGTCCTATTGTTTGATGGTAATGCCAACTTTGAATCTAAGTTGATAAACGACTCTTCTACAAGTCGAGCAGATTTTAGTTTGTTTGATGACGCCACAGAATCCAACTTCAAGACAGTTAAAACCGATCTAATCAACAATAAACGAGCATTCTCTAACGGAACAAAATTATCCTTTGATAATGGAAATACATTTCCTTTCATAGTCGTAGACAGCAATGGACTAGACGAGTTTCGTGTTGTAGCAACTACGGCCACAATTACTTATAATGCTGGAGATTACTCGGGACCTTTTAGTGGTTTAGATATTACAAATCTAACGATGACTCGATCAGATACCATTACAGTTCAAAATATTGAAAATATGAGCGTGGATAGATTGCCCACTGTAGATGTCCAATCAGATTCTGAAGAAATCGGCACTGGTGGAGCTGATTCTAGCGATGATACTGGAGATATCGATATCGCTACAGAAGAAGGTGCAGGTATATACGATAACTATGGTACATATGATCAGATAAGCTATGTGGCAGGAGCAATAGGTAGATTAGAAGCTAAAAAGCAAAGAACTGTATTGACAGATAGACTTTCTTTCTTTGAAGAAAGAGTTAGGTTTAAAGGTAATGTCAGAATTACTAACGATGCTCAAACCACAATATTTCAAAATAGTGCAAATGCTCCAGGTCTGTTTGTATATAATACAGCATCTAACTCAGAAATTAGGGCATTTTCCGGCTCTGATAATCCTTGGGCAGAAAATAGTAGTATTGCTATAGATGATGGATCAGGAACATTAGCAGGATTACAGACATCATCTCTCAAATCACAAGTATCTAATTTAGTATTTTCTCCTGATAATGGCGGCACTGCTGGCACAGCAAATGATCGAGGAGATAGACCCGCATTTGTGAAAAAGAATACTAGCGGTGCTGTAGTTGGTTCAGTAACACATATAGATGGAAGTGCTTCAGCCTCTAGTCAACTTACTGTTGCGGGATTCACACATAAGATTCCAATAACCGTAAATGGCGAACAGTTTTTTATGCTCGCAACGAAAGTTTAAGTTATCTTACTTAGGCTCAACGTGCCTACTATTTACTAGAACTCTGTAAGTCTCTTCAGATCCGCCTGAAGGAGTATAACATATATCGAATCGACCATCGGGCTCTTGTGCTTGAGCCTCTGATTCACTACCTCTATTTGCGGCATCGCTTGTCTGCTCTGTAAATTCGACATCTTCTAGAGACAGTGCTTCTCCTAGTCTGGTGAATGTTATATCAGGTAGACTACCATTACCAGTTACATTTGACCAAGATCCACCGCTATAGTGTTCTACTGAGAAGTTTCCAGTACTGCCGTCTACAAAATCTACCTTATATATAATTCCATCAGAGAATGTTGACAATACAGAGCCTGTATTCGCTCCTTCAGCTTTTATTAAATCTCCCACTTTAACTACGGGTTGCGAAGGAGAAAACCCAAATAAAATATTAGATCCTAGAGTGGCAGTAAATTTAAAGTCTGATTTCGTATTGTAGCTTAGTTTTTTGAATGATAATTCTTTAACTTCTAGATTTGGAAAACCATCAGTCGTTAACAATCCTTCAGTGTAGCTACCAAAAGGTGGAGCAGTGTTCAAAGGAATAACGCAATACTCTCTATTCTTTCTGAGTTCGGTAACTGATCCAGAATAACTACCCGAAGGAACGATTACAAGAGTTGCGCCTGGATTAATTGTCTGAGCAAGATTTACTTGAGCACCACTTTCATTTTTCAATCTAATCATTTTCTCGCCACTACCGCCAGTAAACTTTTGGACTTTAGTAGCAGTTCCGCTAAGACTACTTTGATTATCTTGAGGTATAGCCGGATTAAAATATACTCTATCGTCATCAGCTATTCTTGTGTAATTAGTATCTGTCAGTTCAATCTCGTCTTGACTATTTGAAGCTTGTGTTTTTACCTCTACTCCAAATACTCCTGTACACTCGTAAACACCCGTTATATCATTCAAGCCTCTACTCGAATATATTGAAGCAATGCCATGAGTTGCAGATAATGTTGCATGATTGACAAGAGTATTTCTATTCGCAGTTAAACTTGGATGGTTACTCACTTGAAGTTTTAATTGAGTTGCGGCTGTAGGTGCAACAGAGGCATCACTGTCATTAAGATATGTAATTTTCTCAACCACATAAGGTCTATCGTTTACACAATGGCCTGTTGCTGATAGGGATATTGCTCCGTAGTAATAAACTAAGTCACCTTCTACTACATCTAATATTGATCTTTTGAGTGTATCGTTTGTTCCGTTGACGACTCTAATTGTCAACTCTGTGTCAGACACTCGGGATGCTTTATATGTTCCTACTAGTCCTTCATTTTTAAGATGAATAAACTCTTTTACTGCGTTTAAAGGTATGTTGGCGCCACCAACAGATCCAATATCTGATGATATATAAGCCTTTGTACTATCAATTTTCTCTAAGAGTTGAAACGAAAATACTTTATTATTAGCGTTTGTCCAGCCAGCATTCGCACCATCGTAAGCTGTTATGAATGTAAGCACATCTCCTTCTTGGACATTAGTGAATGGCGAATTCGCATTCGAAGGATCTCTTTGTAAAGTGCCAGCCGTATTTGTCAGCTTAGCCACTCTTATAGGGTTATTGATCTGACCTGCACCACTATCAAAATCGGGAAAAATATCTCCAGTGGCTTGTTTTGCATCATACAACATCATAGATATAGTATCATTTACAACTAGTTTTGCTGTAGAATCTTGTTTTGTCACTTTAGCATGATTGTTCACAAAGTATGGGAAAGTATATCTTCCAAAATCATCACTAGATCCGTCAGTTGTATAGAAATATGAATATGACAGCGGTCCACTGCCACTGCCAGTATCGTGTCTGAATATTTTACTTTCTAGCAATTGCTCTTGACTATCGTTTGGTTCGTACCACCAAACACTGTAGCGTATCTTTCTTCTTTTACCATTTGCTTGCAAAGGAGTTATAAAAATCGTACCTGTTCCTAGATCATATTCTGATCTATCGTATTCGAATTCGAGAATATCAGATCCAGTGGCGCCTGCATCCGCATCAGTTTTAGCGTAGTATCTGTAATCTCCCATTACAGCATCATATTTACGATAGACCTCTGTAACATATAGTTCTATTCCATTTATTTCTACTTCATGATTCTCACAAACTCTTCTATAATCATCTTCTTCATGTAACTCAATTAGAGTTACATTATCGACAGTCGAATAACTACACTGCTTTAACGATTGGAATGCAAATGCATTTACGCCTTTTAAGAATTTCCAGTTACCGTCATCGTTAACATCTTCTTCTATTGAGAAGAATCCATTTATTAAAAGTTTAAACGAGAAAAATCCACTTTGATATCCTTCCCAAACAATACCGCCTTGCGTGTTAGTAAAATCTGGGTGAAGTGTTCCTACTAACTCAAGTTGACCGTCAGACCACAAATCTACACCCGTAACTAAATCTAGTAAGTTAGCGGTATCATTCTTCTTCGTATAGAACTTGTTTACTGGTAAATCAGTTGAATTAGGATCTAAATTTTCAGCAACAGATGCTCCTTCGCCACTAGGTAATGTTTGGTTTCTCAGATATACCCTTACAGCTATCGCACCTGAGAATGCTCCAGTAGGAGTATGTGTTACATGGTCTCCTATCGACCAATGTTCTAACGCAAAAGCATCTGCAACAGTTGTTTGTGTAGCACCATTGTAGATAAACTGTTGTCCTACATAAGGTATACCCTCTACTCCTATATCTTTCCACTCTGAAGCATTAGAAGAGACTGTTCCTAGTTTTAGAATTGTGTACATTTTATTCGCAACAAAATTACCCATTGATTTTGCGGGTATTACTTTGTTGTTACCTGATGCAGTAGCAGTTGCGGTTGGAGTAAATCTAGTACCTATGGGTATAACTAATTGTAATGTACTAGTATCACCAAAATCAGCAGTTAATGTCTTTTGTGTTGATAAAGCCGCATCTGTGTATAACTCAATTCTATCAGTATCAGTAGTAACTACTTTTACAAAGAAAATATCACCGTCAGTAAATCCACTACCTTCGGCGCCACTACCACTTTGATAGACCACTTTGTTGCCAGTTACAAATGAATGTCCAACAATTGTGATATAACCAGTAGCTCCAGCACTTACATTTGCGTTAACAAATGATTCAGTAGAAGTGCTTAGTGTTGAATTAACTGCTGACCAGTCGTAAGTTCCGTCTGCCTCTACTATAACACAAGGAGTGCCGCTAGTTATAGATGTCGTTTCTAGAGTTGTATTAGCTACAGGAGATTGATCTCTGAGACTTCCCGTGGTGTTACCGTATAGTGAGTTACAAGTTATTTGTAAGTTATCAAAATTCATGTCCGAAGCACCAGCAATAACTCTGTATGTGTTGCCTTGACGACTTTGAGTTGCGTTTATTTCGGCTTCTGGATAGTTTACTGTATTCTGATTAAGTCTATCTTCTGATATGATAGAAGCACTAGGACCTGAGCCTCCGTTTATCCAAGGCGGATCACCCAATGCTACTTTGAAATTGTTTATATGATCTTGAATTGTTACTCTAGGCTCGACATCTACTGATGTGGTATCGCTTCCCACTAGAGTGCCTTCTATAGTAGTTCCAGCAAGTTGAGTAAATTCTTGAGCGTTTCCGCTTACAGTTAGTCTGTCACCTAAAGGACCGTCAGCTATCCCCACCAATGGTAAAATATCATCAGATGTGAATCTTAAAGCATTTCCGTTTGCATCTACTTGTGTAGATATATTATCCAATATATTGTCTAGTGCGTTCTTGGGATCAGGTATATCTGATAAGTTTTTATCTGCTCTGGCACCAAATTTTATATACTTTGTTCTTGACATAATTGTTCCAATTAGTTCATAAGGTTATTCTGTTATTTATAAATAACTGTAGTATCTATTGGAGAAAATTACATGGCAATTAAAGCAAATCTTATAATCGAGCAGGGTACCGACTTCTCGGCAACCATTGACGTTAAAACGGCTACTGGTCAGAACTACAATCTAACTAATCATTTGGTTCGAGCCCATATGAGAAAGAATAGTTATAGTTCTGATTATTTTGGTTTCATATGCACTCACACAGGAACAACCGGGCAAATCACGTTGAAGATGACTAGTGGCACAGCGAATGCAGTTGCTGAAAGTGGTACTAGAGGCACAGCTGGTTATGTGCATCCTCAACCCGCACAGTCAGGCACTAAGGTAATATCCCCAGGAAGATATCTATATGATGTCGAAATAGAGTCTAACGAAAGTCCAACAAAAATTAGTCGTGTTGTAGAAGGAACAATCACAGTTACACCTGGCATAACTAAAGAAGCTTAATCAACATGACTGAAGAATATGATGATCAAATAACTGCAACAGTGGTCGCAGATGATAAGATTTCTGCTCAGGTAAGTAGTTCTTCTCAAAATTTAGATGTTAATCTAGACTCTCAAGGCAATTTGATTGCGAGTAAGATTAGTCTAGATCCATCTGGAGTAGACTTAAACTTTTTAAATAATGTGAATGCTTCGTCACCCGTTGACAAATCTGTGCTGTATTATGATGCTTCTTCAGGAAGTTGGAGAGCGACTAGTGCTAGTTATAGCGACAATGTAACATCTCAAAGACATACTACTCGTCAGTTCGGTAGAACTTATGGTCCTAGTGATTTTATCTATCCAGATGTTCACAGAAATGACACCTTTATGACTAATAAGAACTCAGGAGTACAATTGTACCTGAATGACTATTCGACACTGACTTCTGAGTGGATATTGAATGGAAACAGCCAGACTAGTGATCCAGGATATAATCCTGCTTACGATTTAAAGGTCACTATACCGCCCACTCCCTCAGGTGATCTAGAAGGTGGAGACGGCATAAGAAAGAAAAGGCTAATAGTCGAGTTTGAGTATTCGTTTATTGCTGATGCTATGATTCTACAACAAGACATACATGAAGATAAGACGCCTCTAAAAGTACAAGAAAGAATTACATACGACAACATAGGCACTCCTATAGCTAGATTGCAGATACATAGTTCGACACCTGTAACATATGACGGTCTTGCTGGAGCATTTGAGTATACTATATTAGAAAGTGAAGTAAAAGCCGCAGGATTGAACGATTTGAATCCTAGAGGATTAGTTGCATACGATCCTCAAGCAAGTCTTGGTAGAGCAACAGCTAGTGGACAGGTACATCCTATTCTGGGAGTAAGATACTATGACGGAAAATATCATATAATTTCTATTGATCCTTTACACAACAATGCTTCAATACCAGACCTTGGAGCAGGAGATTATCTGTATTATACTGAAACTGCATTTCAAACTGTTGGTACATCAGGAACAGTTACCCAGGAAGTATACAATATGACGCATGAAGAAAAACCGCATTCTCATGCCGTAACAACCACATCGCCTATATATTTAAATAAGCCCGTTAAAACTAGGGCTGAAGTAGAGATTCCAGCTTCAAGTTTACCTACTAATGTTACTATTCAAGTTAGAGCCTTGTGGAAAAATGGATCATTTACTATAGGTATTCCTGCTGTTGGTTATTCTGTTCCTTATCCAGATCCAAGATATGAGGTTAGATTGGTGCGTATAACAGGAAGATCGGAGAATTACTAATGGCGGTAAGTTTAACTATACCACACGGACTCGAAAGTCAGTATGATGAGTATTCTTTGTTCGCACAAACCGTTAATTACACATATGTAATAAAGAATGCTGACGGTACTTTCACTCATCCATATCAAGGTTCTTTTGCTGGTCCCAATACTATGAATGGTATTGTGTCGAATCTGAATCTGAGAATAAGTAATAGTATAATCTATGGAACACAAAACGACTTACTAGAAGCAATAGTATCATACAGTTATCAAGAGAGTGTTAGAACAGGATTTCATGAAACATATGCTTATCCTATTATAAGAACTAATTCATATAGAACTAGATCCCAAGGCGGATCTTATAATAGAGATAAGTTTATTGTGTTTGATGTAAAATCCATAATAGGTAATTACACCAATGCAGATTTTGCAAACGGTGTTCCTATGCCTCAAATTTACTGGCCCGATTTTGATAATCCCAGCAGTATAACCAATATACCTCGACCTTAGATGATTCTTTGCGAGTATAAATAGATAATATATCAACAAATTTTAGGATACAGACATGGCACAGCCAACTAGCAGATCACAATTTCAAGAATGGTGTTTAAGAAAACTGGGTAAGCCAGTTATAGAAATCAATGTCGACCAAGGACAAGTTGATGATCGTATTGATGAGGCGCTGTCATACTACGCAGATTATCATTTTGATGGTGTTGAGAAAACTTATGTTAAGCATCGAGTATTAAATTCATATGTAGAGTTTGCAACGCTAGAAGAAGGCGACTTTGTAGTCGGTGAAGTAATCTCTGAGTACGAAGATAATACAACTGATGGTGCGACAGCAACAGCAACAGCAACTATTGTGGCAATCGATGTAACTAATAAAAGGGTATTCTTCAAAAGACCTTCATTTGGTGATTTTGATGCCACTAAATTTGTATCAAGCCCTGCATTTGCGGCAAAGGTTGGTGCCGCGGCCAGTAATCGTAGAGCAATAACTACTGCCTTTAAAGGCACTTATGAATTAAGATATATTGAGGTACCAGACAACATCATCGGTGCAATCAATGTATTTGCTCCAAACGGTAATGTGTCTCTAGGTACCGGCATCTTTAATGCAAAATATCAGTTTGTATTACACAATCTGCATGACATTAATATGGGGCCTCTACTACACTTTCAGATGTCGATGCAACATTTACAGTTGATAGAAGAGTTGCTTGTCGGTGAAATTCCTTTAAGATACAATCGTCATATAAATCGAATTAATTTAGATGTAGACTGGGATCTGATAGAAGTAGGAAGTTATATTGTAGTAGAAGCATATAATGTTGTAGATCCCAACACATACACAGATGTATGGAAAGATCGTTGGTTACAAAATTACGCAACTGCAAAAATCAAATATCAGTGGGGTTCAAATCTCACTAAGTTCAATGGTATGACACTGCCAGGCAATGTACAGTTCAATGGAGAACAAATTTTAAACGATGCAAGAGAGGAGATTCAAAAGCTAGAGGAAGAAATTATCAATAGCTACTCTTTACCTGCAGTCGATATGATAGGATAGAACAGTGGCTAAAAACTATTATTTTGAGAACTTCGATAACTCAATGGAGCAATCGCTCATTGAGGACTTGGTTATCGAGTCCATAAAAATCTATGGAGTTGATGCTTGGTATATACCTAGAACTCTTACAGGTAAAGATGATATTCTCAACGAAGATGATATATCAACATTTAAAAGTGCATTCATGGCAGAAATGTATGTTAAGAGTGTTGATGGATTTGAGGGAGAAGGCGACTTCTTATCTAAGTTTGGTTTAGAGATTCGTGATTCTATTACGATGACAATTGCAAGAAGAACTTATGAGTCTGAAGTAGCATTGTATAATGATACAGTTAGACCTCTAGAAGGAGATTTGATATATCTACCCTTAAACAATAAGATATTTGAGATCCAACATGTGGAACATGAATCTATCTTTTATCAGATGGGTTCACTTCAGATGTATGATCTCAAAGCAGAACTATTTGAGTATAGCGGAGAAAGATTCTCTACTGGTCAATCATTCATCGATAACTTATATAAAGGTGTTAATACATTTAAAAGCTTGGTGGTTACTGATTACACATATATCGTTGATGCTGATAGCGTTCAGAACTTTCGTGTTAAGCTTTCTAGTTCCGATAGAGATGTGTTATCAACTAAACCATTAGAACTAGAAACTAATCAAGAGTACATATTTGATTTATCACACTCTTCGCTAACTGGTCATCTTTTCAACTTTTATCCTGATGGAGACGGTGCTACAGAGTCTTTCTCGACAGCAGTAAGAACTGGAACAGCAGGTCAAGCAGGAGCAAACTTAAAACTTACTCCTACGGCTGTAGGTGATCACGACTATAGAAGTTTCAACGGAGCTACGAGAAGAAACTTGTTTGCATATAGTGAAGACCTAGTTGCTGGATTAGCGGCAGGCGTTTGGCAAGTTAAAGCATATAATCCTGGAGACGGTGCAGATTATCCTACAGATTATCCTACAGTGCAGTCGATAAGTCAAGCCGGTGTCGGTCTAAATGGCACAGCGACTCGAATTACATTCCCTGCTTCATCTAATACTGATGGAACAATATATCAACGAATCAATCATGATGCCGCTCTAACGCCTAGTCGTTATAAAGCATCTATTTGGGTAAGAAATGCTTCGCCTGGTTTGAAAGCATATGTAGCAGTTAATCCAGTAAGGGCTTGGGAGACGGAGTCATTTCTTTTCGATATCGATATACCCGTAAGTAGTGACTGGCAAAGAATTAGTATTCAATTAACTTTCCCTGGTCAAGCTAAAACACCTGTGTTAGCAATTCAGAATACTACTGGTGCCGCGGGAGCATCAGTAGAAGTTTGGGGAGCCCAATTCGAAGAACGCACCCTTGCGACTATTGGTGATCCTGCTTCAGTATATCAAAAAGTTGAACAGAACTATAATGCTAACACAGCGAATGCTATCGGAAGTGTTATGAGAGTCGTTCAACCAGTTTCTGATGCTCTAGCAGATAATGATGCAATAGAATCTTTTGGCGATAATCTAATAGATTTCACTAACGCTAACCCATTTGGAGATATGGACTTCTAATGTTTGGTAATCATTTTTATCACGAGTCTACGAGAAGATATGTTGCTGTATTCGGCACACTCTTTAATGACATCGAAATAACAAGAAAGGATAACTCTACTCCTGCGGCTTCTATACAGAAGATAAAGGTGCCTATTAACTATGCTCCTATGCAGAAGATTTTAGCTAAACTAGAGCAAGACCCTAATCTTAGATCACCTAGTGCTGTCACATTGCCTAGAATGTCGTTTGAAGTAACGGGAATGACTTATAGTGCTGAAAGAAAGTTAACAAGTTTAACGAAACAAGTAAAGGGATCACCTTTATCAGATGGAAGAGTCAATACAATGTATACTCCTGCACCATACGATATCGAGTTTCAGTTAAACATTATGACAAAATATAATGAAGATGGAATGAAAATAGTTGAACAGATACTACCTTTCTTCAAACCAGATTGTACTGTAAGTGTACAAATGGTAGACGGACTAGGATATGTCGATATTCCTGTCGTATTGAACAGCGTATCTCAAGAAGATACTTATGAAGCAGATTTTCAGACAAGAAGAGCGTTGATTTGGACACTTAACTTCACGATGAAAGCATACTTCTTTGCTCCCACGCAAACTAAGAGACAGATTAAGTTTGTCGATGTTGATTTGTATCCTCAGTTGACAGTAGCTGATAATGGTGAGCAAATCGAAATAATTCCTGCTATTCCTACTGCAATGGCAAGCTTGGTAGCAGGAACAACTTACAGAATTTATGATCTAGGAACGGGATCGTCTACAGAGAATCAATCGAGATGGAATCTCTACCTCACAGGCGATGCAAACACAGGAAACACATATAGAGTTGGAGATCAATTTAATGCTCCTGCAAATCCAGCTACAAATGCACCCGCTGGAGCAACAGCGACATTGAAGAGTCTAGACACGATAGACGAGAACGATAGCTGGAAAGCAATGACGATAATATCAGACGGAGATGGAACAATATAATATGAGTGATGAAATAGGTAAAAGTCTAGGACTTGAGCCTCTGAATGATGTAGTTGAAGGGAAAGTGATTGAAAGAACAGTAGTTCCCACTGACGACAAGATGGATAAAGATTATGAATATGCTAGAAGCAACTTCTACAATGTAATCGAATCTGGTACAGAGGCGTTAGAGCAAATGCTCGATGTAGCAAAAGCATCAGAGCATCCGAGAGCATATGAAGTCGTTTCGACTATCATGAAAACTCTTGTAGATGCCAATAAAGACTTGGTTAAAATGTCTACAGACAAATTAAAAGTAGAAAGTGAGTCAAATCCTGACTCGACTAAAGGTGTAACAACTAACAACAATTTGTTTGTTGGTTCGACAAACGAACTACAGCAGTTGTTGAAGGACATGAAAGAAAACGATGGTTAGTATGCTAGATCGTGGCTATAACGGTAACATCAATCTAAAACGAAAGGGTACTCCCATTGAGTTTAGTCAAGATATGGTTGGTGAGTTTATCAAATGTGCCCGTGATCCTATTTACTTTTCCGAAAAATATATTCAGATAGTTCATGTAGATAGGGGTTTGATACCTATTAAGCTATATGATTATCAAAAAGAAATTGTAGAAAAGATAACGAATAATAGACGAGTGACTGTTGTAACATCACGACAGGCAGGTAAAACAACAACTGCGGTTGCTGTGATTCTACACTATGTAATCTTTAACGAACACAAGACTTGTGCATTACTTGCAAACAAAGGTGATGCCGCTCGTGAAATACTTGATCGAATTAAGATTGCATATGAAGCATTACCCAAGTGGTTACAACAAGGTGTAATCGAATGGAACAAAGGTTCTGTTGAATTTGAGAACGGATGTAAGATCATCGCAGGCGCAACATCATCAAGTGCGATTCGTGGTAAATCGATTTCGTTCTTGTATATTGATGAGACCGCTTTCGTAGAGAACTGGGATGAGTTCTTTGCATCAGTGTTTCCAACGATTTCATCTGGTGAAACGACAAAGATGTTATATACATCAACACCAAATGGACTCAATCACTTCTATAAGACTTGTCAAGGCGCAAAAGAAGATACAAATGGTTTTGAGTATGTTGAAGTGCCATGGCAAAAAGTACCGGGTAGAGATAAGAAGTGGAAAGAAGAGACTCTTGCCGCAATGGATTTCGATACTCAGAAGTTCAATCAAGAGTTTGAGTGTGCTTTTTTAGGTTCTTCGGGTACATTGATTGAAGGATCTAAACTCAAAACATTAGTAACAAAGACTCCTATATCAGAAACAACACTCATGAAAGTGTATGAAAGACCTGAACGAGGACATATTTACTGCTGTGTTGTTGATGTTTCAAGAGGTAAAGGATTAGATTACTCGGCATTTCACATTATTGATGTGACAACTATGCCGTATAAACAGGTTTGTGTGTATAAAGACAACACAATAACACCTATTGACTATGCTCAAGTAATACATCGAAGCATTAAGAGTTATAATGATGCGTATGTATTAGTGGAAGTAAACGATATAGGTGAACAGGTAGCAGAAGTGCTACATTACGAATTTGAATGTGAAACTCTGATGTTCACTGAGTCTGCTGGTCGATCTGGTAAAAGAATATCGACAGGATTCTCAAAGAACTCAGATAAAGGTATAAGAACGACAAAATCAGTTAAAACTATTGGTTGTAATATGCTCAAAATGCTTATTGAGCAGGATCAACTGATTGTAAACGATTTTCAAACAGTTAATGAACTGTCTACATTTTCTCGTAGAGGTAATACTTATCAAGCGGAAGCTGGTAAACATGATGACTTGGCAATGGGCCTTGTACTCTTTGCCTGGATGTCAGATCAAGGATTTTTCAAAGAAATTACAGATATAAATACTGTAGATAAGTTACGGCAAAGAAATGAAGAAGAACTAATGGAAAGTTTATTGCCCATTGGATTTAATAACTATGAAAGTGACGAGCCTAGACAGGTAGTGAGTGTACCAGACGGAGACGATTCTTGGTTGCAGTAGATCGCTATTATTATAAATATAGAAAATATAGAAGTTTATAACTTACAAAATAAACAAGGAGAAATCAACAATGGCTTTTCAAACAAGTCCAGGCATTAATGTCAGCGAAATCGACCTTACGAATGCTACTCCGGCAGTTGGAACTACTGAGGGTGCAATTGCAGGTGTATTTCGATGGGGTCCAGTAGGAGAAAGAGTACTTATCTCCTCTGAGCAACAACTAGTGGATCGATTCGGTGCACCAGTTAAAATTTATAGCGGTTCGAACTATGAAAATACATGGTCTAACGTAGAAACTTTCTACACCGCGGCAAACTTCTTAGGATATAGCGATGCATTGTATGTAACTCGTGTCGCAACATCCGGTCAAACTACAGCTTCTGAGTCAGATGAAGGATTCCAAGCTAAGTATCCAGGTCTTTTAGGTAACTCTTTGTCAGTATCTTTCTGTTCTGGTGATGATCCAGGTGGTAACGATGTAGTTGGATTTTCACCAAGTAGTCTACAAACACCAGGCGTAATTACTGTTTCAGACAGTTCAAGAAATCAAGCATCTATTACTGGTTTGAGTGATGCATCAAGAGATGCCTTAACAAAAGGTACAAAAATAATTCTTAAAGATACTAATGATAATGTTCTACAGAAAATGACATTATCAGCCAGCTCTCCTACCACAGAAGGTGGTGCTGTTGCTACAGATGCTACAGTTAAAGATTTCTTATCTGATACTCTACCTCCAGATGCTTCAACAAGCGGTGTTGTTCTTCAGTCTGAAAGTGCTGATAGAGACGGTGATGCGAGTGGTGGCGAAAGTGTAGTAGATTTGGGAATAAATGGTAGTATCATTAATATTCCGTCTCACGGTTTTACTAAGGGTCAAGCAGTTCAGTATAGTGCTGAAGCACAAGGTGTTGTTGGCGGTCTAGTAGACGGCAAAACATACTTTGTAATTCCTGTAACAGCTTCATCTGGTAAAGGATCAGACGGTAGTGAATTTACTACTGGTGGTTCTGTTACTGGAACTACTACAGGTGCTATTAAACTAGCGGCAACACTTGAAGATGCCATGGCTCATACAGACGCATCGCCTAAGAATATTCAACTTACAGCGAGAGCAGGAACAACTTCGGTAGCTTCTAAGTTAAAGCCATTCACTTCTTTGAACGTAGTTGTTGATTTTGAAGAGAGATTCACAGGTATTATCTCTGATATTGACAGTAACGACTATGATGTTGAGTGGGGAGATGCTGATCTTTTTGATGCGGCACCTACTGCAAGTAGTATTCACATCGTAGTTAGAGACGAAGATGGCGATATTACTGGCACAGCAGGCTCAATTCTAGAAGTTTATGAGAATGTTTCAGAAAATCCTAGTTCCACTAAAACAGACGGCACCACAAATTATGCTAGAACCTTGTTAGAACAACAATCTAACTGGATTAAGATTTCAGATGCTAATATTGGTGGGACTGGATTTACAACAACTAGATCAGGTAACCCTTTAACCGGTGGTGCTGACGGTAACGATGAAGTTGCGGTTACTATTGGTGAACTAGCGACTGGTTATGATCTATATGTAGATCCTGCTGATGTAGATATCTCTTTTGTACTTCAAGGTAAGGCTAAAAGTGATCACGTTTTAGCTAACTACATCATCGATAATATAGCTGAAGTTCGTAGAGATTGTGTAGCGTTTATTTCTCCAGCACTTGAAGATACTACAGTAGCCAATATAGTAGGTTTTGCTAACTCTGTTACTTCAAGTAGCTATGCTGTTGTAGATTCTGGCTACAAGTATCAGTATGACAAGTATAACGATGTGTACGCATACGTTCCTTTAAATGGCGACATTGCAGGGCTTTGTGCTAGAACAGACGATCTAAGAGATCCTTGGTTCTCACCTGCAGGCTATCAGAGAGGTAATGTTAAGAATGTTGTTAAATTACTAGTTAATCCTACCAAAGCAGAAAGAGATTTGCTCTACAAGAAGGGTGTTAACCCAGTAATTACACAACCAGGTCAGGGTACTGTATTGTTTGGAGATAAGACATTTACTGGTGTTACTAGTGCATTTGATCGTATCAATGTTCGTAGACTGTTTATTGTTCTTGAGAAAACAATCAGCCAATCTGCTAAATCGACTCTATTCGAATTTAACGATGAGTTCACTAGAGCCCAGTTTGTAAACTTGGTTGAACCATTCTTGAGAGATGTGCAGGGTAGACGAGGCATCTATGACTTTAAAGTAATTTGTGACGAATCGAACAACGGTCAAAGCGTTATCGATGCTAACCAATTTGTTGGCGATATCTTTATCAAGCCAGCTCGCTCTATCAACTTCATCCAGTTGAACTTTGTAGCTGTTAGATCAGGCGTAGAGTTCTCAGAGATCGTTGGTCAGGCTTAATAAATATATTAAATAACAAGGAGATATAAAAAATGGCTTTCAACATAAATGAAATTAAAAGCCAACTGACCTTTGGGGGTGCCAAGGCATCACTATTCCAAGTAGCGATTACTAATCCTATTAATGGAGTTGCTGATTTAAAGACACCGTTTATGGTACAGGCGGCACAGATACCAGAAGCAACTATGGGTATAATTGAGATTCCTTATTTTGGGCGTAAAGTTAAAGTTGCTGGTGATAGAACATTCGCTGAGTGGACTGTAACAATCATCAACGATGAAGACTTCTTGATTCGAAACGCTATGGAAGAATGGATGGCTTCAATCAATGCTCATGAATCAAATGTAACACAATTAGGCACTGCAAGTGCTTCTGAATATAAGGCTCAAGCACAGATTACTCAGTATTCTAAAACAGGTCAGGCTTTGAGAACTTATAACTTTAACGGTTTATTCCCAACAACTGTTGCCGCTATAGGCATGGACTGGAATACAACTGATGACATTGAAAGATTCGATGTTACCTTCCAGTATGACTGGTGGAATGTTTCTGGTGGAATCACCGGAGACGGTGGTACCAACGAGTAAAATTGATAACGATAATTAACGGGAGAGAATTAACTCTCCCTGAAATTAGAGGATAAAATATGGCTGAATTATTTGGTTTCGAAATCAAACGCAAAGGTGATAAAGAAGAGAAGAATATTCCTTCATTTATTTCGCCAGAGGCTGACGATGGCTCTATTGATATTGCGGCAACAGGTACTGCCGCTAGTAGCTATCTCGACCTCGCAGGAAGTGCAAGATCAGAAGCAGAACTTGTACAGAAATATAGAGGAATGTTACAGCAACCAGAAGTTTCTCAAGCAGTAGACGATATTGTTAACGAAGCAGTTAGCATTTCGTCAGATCAAAAAGTTGTTGAATGTGTTACAGATGATGTCGAACAACCCGACAACATCAAAAAGAAAATCAGAGAAGAGTTTGACACTGTATTGAAGTTGTTAGACTTTTCTTCTACTGGTTACGACACATTTCAAAAGTGGTATGTTGACGGAAGAATCAACTATCATGTTATGATTGATGTCAAGCAACCTCGAAAAGGTATTCAAGAGTTGCGTTACATTGATCCAAGAAAGATTCGTAAAGTTAGAGAGTTTGAAAGTCAAAAATCTGGAGCAGTACAATCTGGAGATAACAAGTTCTTAACTAAAAGAGTGAAGAACGAGTATTATATCTACAGCGAAAAAGGATTTTTAGGTCAGGCAGGTACTCAAGTAGGTCAACAAGGTAATGATTTAGCTGGCTTGAAGATTGCCAAAGATTCAATTGTAAATGCTAATTCAGGTTTACTTAATGAGAGTAATTCATTAATCATTTCTAACTTACACAAGGCAATTAAGCCTTTGAATCAGTTAAGAATGATGGAAGATGCTGTAGTTATTTACAGAATATCTAGAGCACCAGAAAGAAGAATATTCTACATTGACGTAGGTAACTTGCCCAAGATGAAAGCAGAGCAGTATCTACGAGATATGATGACTAAGCACAAGAATCGCTTAGTATATGATGCAAGCACTGGTGACGTTAAAGATGATCGTAGACATATGAGTATGACTGACGATTTCTGGTTGCCAAGAAGAGAGGGTGGAAAAGGTACAGAGATCACTACATTGCCTGGTGGTCAGAATCTAGGAGAACTAGACGATGTATTATATTTCCAGAAGAGATTATTTAAATCTTTGAATGTGCCTGTCTCTCGTATGGAGTCAGATAGCGGATTCTCACTAGGTAGAGCAACAGAGATATCTAGAGATGAGATTAAGTTTAGTAAGTTTATCAGCAGATTGAGATCAAGATTCTCTACACTGTTTGATAAAGTTCTTGAGAAGCAGTTGATACTCAAGGGAATCATAAGACCTGAGGAGTGGAATGATATTCAAGCCTCTATCAGATATGATTTCATGCAAGACAACTACTTTGAAGAGTTGAAAGAAAGTGAAGTCTTGAGAGAAAGATTAAATCTTCTTCGAGACATTGACGATTATGTCGGTAAATACTATTCAGCAGAATGGGTAAGAAAGAATGTCCTCATGATGAACGAAGATGAAATCGAGCAGATGAGAGACGAAATAAGTCGAGATGAAGAAGATGCAGAAGATGCAGAAGACAAAATCTCGGATGCTGAATTTTAGATGTAATTGTAATAATTTATAAATAGATAAAAAGGAGATAGATATGAGTGTTAGTGATTTGATTAAGAATGCGATGGACAAAGATGCAAACGGTTTTGAATCATCGTTTAATAATATTATGGCAGATAAAATGACAGCGGCTATCGGACAAAAATATGACTCTATGTTTGGCTCTCCCGCAGAAGCTAGTGAGCCAGTTGAAGCACAAGCGGAAGTTGAAGTTGAAGTTGCTTCTGATATAGAGACAGAAACGGAATAGAAAAGGAATCAAAATGAAATCTTTTAAGCAGTTTACAGCAGAATCTAGTTATCTCGATCCAGAGAATTATCAAGATTTAGGTGACAGTTCTTCTAAGTTGGCACAAAAGGCTTTTGTAGATAAACATCTTGTTCAAAAAGTAGAACTTCCAACTCCTGAGTATAAGGAAGCAGAAGTAATTGACTTCAAGAAAGAGAACGAAAAGAAACGAATAGCCGATCATCCTAAAGATGAAGACGGTGAAGTTTATGAGTCGGTACAAGAAGAAGCCGTTTCTGAAGCAGAAATGACTGATGCCCAGAAAGCAAAAAGAGAAGAGATTGTAAAAGAACTTAAAAAGAAAATGAGCGAGTTCAAAGATCGTTACGGTGATCGTGCTACAGATGTTATGTACGCAACTGCTACTAAGATGGCAATGAAAGATGACGAAGAAGAAGAAGTTGAAGAGTCTTATAAAGAAGGCTACTATAAAGAAGGCGTTATCGCTGATCTAGAAAAAATTGTTAAGACTAAGAGTGCAGGTCAAATCAAGTTTAAGAACGGCAAGAAGACAAAGGTCGATCTTTTTTCAGCATCTGCTGTAGTCAATGCTTATAAGCAGTTAAGCACTGCCAATAAGAAAAAAGTGGAAAGTATGTTAGCTGATCCAAGTAAGTTCAAGCAGTTCGTATCTTTCGCAATGCAAGCAAGTAAATAAGGAAGAAGATATGAGTTTACTAATCAAAGAAATCGTTGAAGATGTACAATATATCACTGAAGCCAAAGAAGACGGTGAAGGTAAAGACTACTATATTGAAGGCATCATCATGCAAGGTGATATCAAGAATCGCAATGGTCGTATGTACCCAAAAGAGATTCTTGCTAATGAAGTAAAAAGATACAACGAAACATATGTTTTGAAAAATAGAGCGTATGGCGAACTTGGTCATCCTGCAGGTCCTACGATTAATCTTGATAGAGTATCTCATATGTTCACTGAACTAAAGCAAGATGGTTCAAACATCGTTGGTCGTGCAAAAGTAATGGACACGCCAATGGGTAAGATTGTAAAGAACATCATGGATGAAGATGGTACTCTAGGTATTTCATCTCGTGGCATGGGTTCAATCAAGCAGAACAAAAATGGTATCATGGAAGTGCAGAAAGACTTCATGTTAGCCACTGCAGGAGATATTGTAGCTGATCCATCAGCACCAGATGCTTTCGTCAAGGGCGTTATGGAAGGTGTAGATTGGATTTACGATGTAGCTTCTTCTTCATGGGAAGTAGCGAACACTTTTGACGAGATCGAAGAAGAAATTAAACAGACTGCTAAAGTTTCTACCGCAGAGTTAGAAGTTAAAGCGGCCGCTTTGTTTGAGAAGTTTGTTCGTTCTCTAACGAAATAGAATTTTTTATAAATAGTAATATTGACACATTAATTACTTTAAAAGGAGAAGTTAAATGAGTGAATTAGAAAAAGGCGTTGATCTTGATCTAGACCTCGAGGAAGCGAAGGAGACTGGTACTGATGCAGTAGCAGCCGATGCCGTAACTCCAGAAGGCGGAAACGAGAAAAAACGCAAAACCGATAAAAAAGATAAACCAGAAGTTGCTAAAGATTCAGAGCAAAAAGCACCTCAAGGCAATGTCGAAGGTGGCATGGCAGAATCAATCGAGCGTTTGTTCGACGGTTCTGAACTTTCTGAAGACTTCAAAACATCTGCTGTAGCAGTATTTGAAGCGGCTGTACATGAGAAAGTACTAGCTGAAAGAGCGACTTTGGAAGAAAAATTTGAAAGCGATCTTCAAGAGCAAGTAGAAACTTCTGTTGAAGAGATTGTAGAGAAAGTAGACCAGTATCTAGATTACGTTATCGAAAACTGGATGGAAGACAATCAAGTAGCTGTTGAAAGCAACATCAAAGTAGAAGTTGCTGAATCTCTATTCGATAGCATCAAAGGTCTAGTAACTGAGCATAACCTTGAAATCGATCAAGAAACTATTGACCATAATGCTGAACTTGAAGTTGCTCTTGAAGAGTCTAAAGTTAAGTATAATGAGTTAGCAGAAGAAATGATGGCTATCAAGGAAGCAAAGAAAGAAGCTGATCTAGAAGCCGCTTTTAAAACTGTTTCTGAGGAATTAACAGACACACAAGCGGAAAAATTGCGTGTTCTCTCAGAAGGTATTTCTTTCGAATCAACTGATGATTACTCTAAGAAATTAGAAGCAATCAAAGACAACTACTTTGTAGAGTCTGCGCCTGCTCCAGTTGCTGAAGAAGAATCAACTGATCTTCTACAAGAAGAGACTGCGGAAGATGCACAGCCTGCTATGGAACCTGCCATTGCAAGTTATGCTGAATCGCTATCCCGCTTTGTCAAGAATTAAAATTTTATAAATAGTACTAAGTAAAAATCTCAAATAAAGGAGAACCATAATGAGAAATGAAGAACTTATGAACAAGTGGAAGCCGATTCTAGAGCATAACGCTCTTCCCGGCATCCAAGATAGCCATCGAGCGGCTGTTACAGCTACTCTTTTGGAAAACACTGAGACTGCCCTTAAAGAAGGTCACTCTCTTCAACAAACTAGTCTGTTATCAGAAGCATCAGCCGATGCACCTGCTAACAACTCTAATGGCCAAGAATTTTATAACCCAGTATTGATCAGCTTAGTTCGCCGTTCAATGCCTAACTTGGTTGCATATGACATCTGTGGTGTTCAGCCAATGACTGGTCCTACTGGACTTATCTTTGCTATGCACTCAAAGTATGCTTCAACTGCTGGCGATTCAACTGCTGGTAATGAAGCGTTCATCAATGAGCCAGATCCTAAATTCTCTGGTGACACTTCTACTGGTAAAGGTCAAACGACTGCTAATGCTGAAGGTATGGGCATGAAAGAGATCACTGATGGTAGTAGCGGTGGTGCAGTTACTGTTGGTGGTACACCAATTCAGGAAATGTCTTTCTCAATCGATAAAGTAGTAGTATCTGCTACTTCTCGTGCATTGAAAGCTGAGTACTCTTCAGAACTTGC